>Ga0116227_10000050_pt1 | contig 197711 bp, 135 predicted proteins | sample S1TSphgellanicum_FD_89693 | JGI IMG/M metagenome (GOLD analysis project Ga0116227, IMG submission 89693) | Host-associated microbial communities from peat moss isolated from Minnesota, USA - S1T2_Fb - Sphagnum magellanicum MG | ecosystem: Host-associated > Plants > Peat moss > Unclassified...
ATTAAAAAAAAAAAAAAAAAAAAAAAAAAAAAAATAAAAAAAATGAAATTTAAAAAAAAAAAAAATATAACAAAACATAAACTCTTTTTTAAGGTTTTTTTTTTTTTTTTTTTGGTTTGGACTTATTGGTTTTCTTTCTAAAATGATGCCATGTAAGCTAAATCACACATTGATTTGTCTTGGTCCTAAACCCTTCTCTAAATGCCTTGGGACCAATTTAAAGCTCTTGACCAATAGGAATGTTCAATTTCATTGGACCTTGCTTTTTGAACCATTATCTAAAGTGGTCCTAAAACTATAGTTGTAGTAGGTCATTTAGTTGGTTGAAATAAAAAAACACCAAAACTAGGTTGATGGCATGTTAAAACATGTAGTTAGAGGAAAGGTGAACATTGTTTAAATTTATACTTAATTCTTTAGCTGTTTTCAAAGGTTTCTTTCTGTTAAAATGCAATGATTATAAACTTTACTGTCGTGACCTGGTTTGAACTTTTGACAAAAATTGAAACATGACAAGGGAGATGGATTACAACAGAGCTCTAATCGTTCTAGGATTCAAACATTCTTGCATATTGTGAGAAAGAAAGCAAGAAAATAAGTCTCAAGTCTTAATGTTTTCGAATGAACTCTCACATTGTGAGTCAAAAGTCCCAAAACGTTTCAATTTTTTGGAACAAAATGTTAATCAAATTGGGCTCTTTTTAAAGGGTAGAAATGATTTTTAAACATATAACTTCAACAAGGTCACAATGGAAAGTCAATAAAGGAACGCCATATCATAAACTTTCTCATAGCCTTGCCGTTGAGAGGAGGAACATTTGCCAAAGTCTAGTAAGGTAGATAAGCCGACGAATGAACATTTAAAAAATTGAACGAGGTCGAATCCTCACACATTGTTCCTCTGATTCTAAAACTTGAAGAACATTTTTCACCCTCCACCTAGCGTTTCCAACGCCACAAAAATTACTCAATCTGGCTAAGTAATTAGGAGAATATTGAAAACTGTTGGATGATGGGCGATTCTACCCCCTCTGCACATGCAAACCTGGCCTGTTTCAACTTTTTCTTCACAGACGATTGGAACATTTCTGTAGGCAACAGAATACTAGGCTATAAATATCGGAGCTGCAAACCTCCCGAGTTTTACACTGTGACTTGTGCAGAAAATATTTGATATTCCAGCCTACGTCGCGTTCGGAGTTTAGGGTTTAGTGTGGCGGCCAACATTGCATCGCTTCCTCCCCCTCTCGCGGTTCTTCCCTCCCCCCCTCCCGACTTTCCGTTCGTCCTTCCGATACGCCTCGCATGTAGTCGATCGCAGACTTGGCAGAGTACCTCGTCTGCAACACAATGCAATATGCAACTCACTTGAGAGGATATCAACTGTTGTTGTTCTTGAAGATAAGGCGGGTTTACTTCGTTGCAGCTCTTGTAGCACCACCTAACGAGAGCGATCCGAGGAGCGAGTTCTATTGGACGGAGGTTTGTAGAAACGAGTGAAGAGAGAGCATCAGCGGATTGAAACGGGGCGTGGAAGTGGAGAAATAGTGAGGCCATTGGAGTACGGATGTAATGTGTGAGTCCAGAGAATTTTTGAGTATGTGATTCTCACCCGAGTCTTATAACCAAGTGGTGTGAGTGCCGGCGGAACTGTCTGTAGCTGGGTTTGTGAAAACGGCAGCCCAATGGCAGGGCATCTGCTTGATGGAAAGCTTGATACTTCCCATGTTTACACGGTTGATCTAAGCAAACCGCTCGTGTTTCAGGTAAGGGGCTCATCTCCGTCCGTATCTTATCTCTGTTGAAGGTCAGCTTCTAGTTCTTCCTTCGAGAACCTAGTTTTCGATAACTTGAGTGTCATATAGTGTGTGTTTCTCGTGGTGAAATGTAGCATTTGTGTGCACTGTCTTTATCACTGTTAGAAGTCTTTCTACACTGATGAAAGACGTGTTGCATCTTCAGGTTGGGCATCTAGGCGATGGTTATCAAAAGTGGGTGCATCAATCAATTGTGTGCAAGGAGAGTCCTCGTTTCTTTCAAAGCGATTTTATGGAGGTGGAGATACTTTAGCCAGTTCTCTCTGATCTTTGCTCTTCAATGACCATACGGGCTTTATCACATTGCAAGACAGTTGAGTCTGTAAGGTGGACAAGCACGAGAACTGATATGGATGAATCAATAATCTCTTTGCAAAGGAGTAGCTTTGTGTCATGCCACATTGATGAAGCTAGTGAACTGAACTGATAAAATCCCATGGCTTCTGGTTGCAGTCTCTTACAAAGACATTGTGGTGGGTCATTCCCCTGGTGTGGATGCCTGTTGTGTTTTGGTCTCAAGTGGTGGCTCTTCAAAGGGGCCTGCCATTGGAGAAGTTGTTCACTACTGTGCCCACTGGAATATTTATCTGGACATTCATTGAGTACTTCCTTCATCGGTTTCTCTTCCATGTGAAGACATCAAGTTACTGGTGAGTCCAACAGTTTGCTATTCTGCCACCACAGGTGCATGATGAAGATAATCTTGGGATTCTCTGCTCATTCTTCTTGTTTGTGATGTGACATTTTCATGCAATGTAATCATGAGATTTTCAAGGTGTTAGTAGTCTTAGCTGTTTTCAGGCTTTCAATTTAGGGCTCACTGTTCAACAGCAACCGAGGAGTCATGAATGAACAGTAGATTGTGGTTGCAACACAATTTCTGACAATGTTGGAAGGGACCAGGTGGAATACAGTTCATTACTTACTTCATGGTTGCCACCATAAACATCCAATGGATGGCTATCGTCTAGTCTTCCCCCCAGCCCTCACAGCTGTATTTTCAATAATTGTAAGCTCTTGAACCTTATGCTCAGGACTTGTCTTTTGAATCAGTTATTTATTTGCAACTTCACACACATGAACACCTTTTCAATACCAAGCCTCGTCTTGTGGCAATGCCAGTTGTGTTTCTTGATGCATGGCAAGCTAGATTAATTCTTTCTTAAATGGAGCATTTGGGATCAGGTTAAAGTATGTTTATGGATTCTTATTGTCAATCACGCTTTCAGGTGACTTCATTAATGGTACATGAGTAATTTCTTTGGGAGGAGATTGGTCGTTTTTGCTTCTGCTGGTGGTTGTTCTCTTGCATTTTTCTGACAAATTTCTTATTGTTCTTATCAGATCTATGCAGTGTTGTCTCTTTTTTTCTCTTGGAGATGGTCTCCCTCTGTATTTGGAGGAGGCCTACTGGGCTACATTATTTATGACGTTTCACACTACTTCATTCATCATGGATCTCCAATTGATAAACTTACTAGGAGAATCAAGGTGAGAAATGGTTGATGATGATTGCCTTCTCATTTGCCTGCTGACTTTCTAGCATGCATGTTGCTCAATTGTGTTTTGCTTTGTAGATGCACTGCCTGTCTTTTGCAGATGTGTTGATTCAACAGCAAAAGCCTGTGACAGGTGTCCAAAAAATGTGTCAAGCACTCTTTTGTTTTCCTGTTTGGCAATTTGATTACTGTGCAAGTAAATTAAATGTGAAGTTCGTTTCAGATGGATGAAAGAAGAGTGAAAGTGTGACAAACAACTCCAAGTAGGCCTTGGATCATTACAAGAGTTTGATATGGTGTTGTTGGATGTGGCAGAGATATCACCTGAACCATCATTTCAAGGTGCAATCATATGGGTTTGGCATCACATCTCCTATTTGGGACTGGGTGTTTGGGACACTTCCACCCCCTTTGAAGTTGCAATCAAGTAAGGTTCTGTGAAACTATCACATTATCTATGAAGATGATCCCTTTTAAAAGTAGTTCATGTGTTGCTGAAATGTTACATGCATGTACCAGTGTTAAGTAAGGTTTGGTGAACTATGATGATAATCCCCTTTAGAAGTACAGCATGTGTTGTGAAATGTTATGTACATGTTCCAGTGTCTAAATGTCATAGTAACCTCTTGCAGCAAGTTGATGTCACTTCCCACATGATTTGAATCCTTGATGAACAGGGGTAGATGCATGAGGGACTGCTTCCTTGGATTCTCACTCGGATGTAGATTGAGACAACCTTGAGTAAAGGCACCTTGTCATTGCAGGAGTTGGACTATCTGCAGATGTCACCACCCACCAATGAACTTTTTATGAAAGTTGTTGCTGTGGCCAAATTGAAGTGGGAGAGGCTCTGCTACCCAAGTACATGACAATAAAAGGCCATGACAGATGAGAAACAAGAGGTGATGAATTGCAGTTGCAATATTTTTCAGGATGGATATCCATAAGTTAAGACTTGAATGATCATGGATATTTTTAGAAGTTGCAGATTCAATTATCTAAATTGTTCCCACTTTCTCTGCATTTTCATGAAGGCTTTTGCCATATGAATAGTAGGCAGTAATGTATCTCTGTTCTGCTTGACATTTATTTTATGTAAAGTTTTCCAATGAACTGTTTATTGGTTCAGAACTAGTTTTATTTTATCCCCTTTGTCTTTTGCCTAAGGTTTCATTTGATTTCTTTTTCTCAGTTGCCAAACCTGTGTGAAATGAAGCTGAAAGGTGACATGTCAGTAAAATAGAGTTGCACCAGACACATGTGGAGTGATAGAAATAGCAAGAGATTCCATTTTGTGGAGTGGGTCAGATATTGTGAATGGATGAAAGCATGGTGAAATCATGTTTCATCAAAAAGGGTGAAGAGTGAAGAAGAAAAGTTTGTTTTGAGTTCACACAGTGGAGTTTACTGCACACAGCTGAGTTCAGCTTGAACTTTCTAAGTGCCACAACAGGAGCTGGTGCCAAGACTTACACAAGACAGTGAATATGTGTTTAGTGATGCAGCATTGTAGACTGCATACCTGTGTGACTGACAGCGGAAAGAGTTATTGGGCCAAGTTGGCTTGTTTTGGTAGGTATATTTCCTGTCACCCCCACTCTTTCAGATGGTCACATGGAAGGTGATTGGGGGGGGCAGGGGGGCCAACCAGCATCAAACTGTGTGGCACTCTGTTTGTCATCAGGATATTATTCTGTGCACACAGTTGATTTATGTTACTATTCATCTAGGTAAGCATTTGCTAGAAATTGGTATTATCATCTTGTGCCTTTAATCCTCTGTTATGTCTCACGTGACATCCAATCCTTGGTACATGGTCAATGTAAGATTTCTCTATTTCTACGTGGAACAAGAAGGAAGTCACATATGCATATCTCTGAGACCTTGGTGAGACAAATCAAACTGTTCTTGAGCAAATCACTGCATTGATGCTGGGTGGCTGGACAGCTTCACATCCTAGGAGTAGACTGGATATTGGTGATACTGATCACTAATCTGCTATCATGTTTTATCCTTGCAAATGCCAACTTTTCAGTACTGTATGCTAACTTTAGATAGGGAGTTCGGTTTTGTATTTGTAACAAGCCATAAATACAAATTCATTGAAATTTTGGACCCTTTTAAGCTTAAAAATAAAATACAGAAGAGGAAAGGTCCGTCAGAAAGGAAAGTACTGAAGCCCATCATGAAGAAGGTACAGAAGCCAATCAGAGAGTCATGTGGATGAGCAAGATTCATCAATCACAAAGGAATGGGAAAAGAAAAGACTTTAATATTGGCTTCAGCTAGGATGATCAACTGAGAAGCCCTCCCTCTTTGTGGGGGTCCTGTAGGTACATCTCCTCTCAGAAGGCTCTAATGTGGTTCTGGGGCATTGGGATTCCTGGGTGGTCATCCCATCCCAGTATACTTTTTGGCGCTCTCTGTCAAAGATCAAATGGAATCTGAATTTTGTATCTCAAGATTAGTCACAGACACTAGATATCTACACTCATTTCAGTCCAGAAGTACAACATGCAGTAGTTTACTTTCACATATATACTGTGCACCTGAGTTGGTGTTGAATGTTGGTTGAAAAATGCTATATATATATATCTGGACAAATCACATTGAATACCAGATCTAGTCAAACACAACCTAGATGCATATGACCATTGCTCTTCCAAAGCATTTGGACAATGGATCTCTTCTTTCAAAATAAAGGAACCGTACCATTCCTGGAACTGCCCAAAATGTGTTAACTCCTAAGCATGTTATCTCTTCTACCCTGATCTTTCATCAGATAGCTCTGCAACTGACACTTGGACCAAAAGCCAGCTAGCTCAAAATTGTAGGAAGACCCTGACAGGATTAGTAAGGGACGAGACCACTCTGTGATGAAACTTTGAGAGGGATCTTGATTTAACATGCTTTGCACTAGTAAGGACAAAGGAAGATATAGAGTGGAATGGACCCCAACCTCAGTGTCAAGTTGTCCGAATATTATTTTGAATATTGTGCCTCTGCTATTCCTTAGACTCCTAAGTCAAGTATCATGACATGTGTTCCATGATTTTGGGTACATAGGAACATGCTTTCCATTGGAAATTCTAGTGTCCTTTAACTTTTAAGTAGACTCACTCAGACTAGTGGTTTATAATTAGGTGATTTATCACAAATTTCCTACCTAGGAAATTGCATTGTTACTTGTACAAATGAGTCAATGGTAGTTTTGGGGCAATAATTCACTCCAAAGCAACTGAATGGACCTGAGAAGTGTTGGAATGTGTCATCATGGATGGCTTGGTTAGCCACTCTAGACCTAAGTCAGCCAACAAGGTGTCACCAAGTGATTACATCCTACCCTGTTGAAGTGCTGAGTTCTCAATAGGGGCAATACCCACCTTCCCAATCTCAATCCCCCACTATGCTAGCTCTTAGCCACCACTTTGTGGATCCTCTCATTGGCTGGCTATTTCATAACATTTACCTTTCCCCATTTGTTCCATCAATGGCAGATCTTAGATATGTAAGGGAGTTCCATGTCACTTCTTGGCCCGATGATTTTTTGTTTCTGTTGTCATTGTTGTGCATATTGTATATGTATGGAGATTAGGAAGTTGTTGCAGATGGTCATTCTATACAAGGTTCAAAGTTTGTACTGTATGTCAATGTGCGTTTGAGGAATTTGTAAGGACACTAGAGGTTTTCTTAAATTCAGATCTGTTTTTTTGCCTTTTCCACACTGCAGATCCAATGGAGTACAAATTCAAACATCCATTCAAGTTGAAACCATGCTTTGAATGGGCCTCTTGGGCTATTCGATTCCCAATGTAACCTCTTCATCTAATAGTTTCTTTTCATGTCATCTTGCACTACAGGCTTTCCAACAGCCAATCCTGTGAATTTAGACTAGGAAGTTGCAGAAAATGTATTTATTTGCTTGAGTGATTCTTCCAATTGGAAGTATAATTTATCCATCCACCCCAGCCAGCATCCAAGAAATGCAACTATGATTGCACTAGGAAGTTAATTTCAAGATATTTGGGTTGCAAAATTACCATGGCCTAAAGATGTGGTTAGGGAATCTGCCAAGTGCAAAATCTGTAGCTAGACAGATAGAAAGGACTCTAGAGGATGTAAATTGACTTTGGGTACTTTATGATGGTCGAGTTTTGCAGCAACTACAATTTCAAATCATGTCAAGGATTGTTTCAAATAGCACCAAAGATGTTTCTAAAGATGCTGTAAGAGGGGTGAATAGAATCTGTGCAGTGCATGGACCAGAAATTTAGGCTTGTTGCATCACTTCTATGAAAGCTCTTGCTTTTCTGGAACGTTGAAATCTATCACTAATGTTCCACTTCAGGCTTATTCAAATTCTTAGCTATTGATGATTCTTCTTGGTGTATGTCAGAATTTTGTTATGAGCACGGCTTTACTGCAGCAGGCAAGCATCTTGTTGATCATTTTTGTTGTTGTTCTCTTGTCATAGTTTACTTCATTTCACAAGTGTTTCCATTAGCATTGTGGTTGCCACACCATCATTGCACCTGCATACGCCAATTTGTAAAGTTGTGTCGATGCTGCAGGTGTGGTTGTCTTGTCGGACCCATGGTTGAGATTCACTTTTCAAAATGACATCATTCTTCAGTCTATCTTCCTCTTTGGAACTAAAAATACCATGTAGCAATATAGATCTTTTGAAACATGAGAAACTGTTTGTCACTATCTTGCATTCTGTGCTCATGCTTCAGGATAGAGATGCCAACATTGCTGCACAGAGTGGAAATGTGCATTATTGTGAAGAGAGTTTGGTGTTGCTAAATAAAGCATGCCATACTGTTGTTCAACCTTACTATATAAGCAGCATTTTTGCACAGTGTATGCTCTCTCCTTTCATGGAAGGTAGCTTGGTGTCTTGCCCTCTGAGGTAAGCAACAGACTCTAAGATGGTAGACCTCTGAAGCTACAACTACTTGACCTGTGTTATACACAGGTGCTACCTACTACCGACAATGAATGCATCATGCGGTACTGTGTTTTGAAGCTGATGCAGAGTTGCAGGGAAGGAAGAATAGGCATTTCCTTGATCATACTAGTAATTGTGATCCTTAGGTGGTAAGAAAGACTGCAGTACAGTTCTTGGGAGTTGTGGGCCTTCCTTATGCTGGATGGATGCAGTATCTGTGATTTTTTTTTTTTAATGCCGTAATGCCCAAAAGCCTTGTAGATTTAACCTCGTGCAAGTATAAACCCTAGTGTTGAAACTATGGATTTTTGTAGAGGATGGGTGTAAAAGCTTGTGACAGGGCCACCAAGAAGTGAGTGAGGAGAATGTAAGTTTTCTAGTTGACATGACTAAAGAAAGAGATCCTCCAAATTTGATATTCAGTATGCAAATCACATGACTTCTCTGAGTTTCTCTGAAGAGAGGGAAAAAACAACGACCTTTATCAGATTCTGAAGGATATATAATTTTCTGAATTAAAGACTCCAAATCATCAATTCAGACCAATCAATCAACACGCTCTTTCCTAATCTCAATCAACAGTCTCAATCAGATTTAGTTACTCCTAGATTTTGAGTCCATCATGGGTTGTTCCAGAAACGGCTGCTATGACACAACAAAGTACAAATTGAAAACAAGATTGTAATTCCCTGGAGTTCCAGATGAATTGCTTATTGAGAACTTGAAGTTTATGAAAGAGATTAAAAAGGTGTTACATTTCCAAATGTGGAATAAGAGAAGAGAAGAGAAATGAGTGGAATTAGTACATGGCCACATTAACCTTGTGAGTTCATTTAAGCTCACTAGTCTGGGAGCAACATTTGGATTCTTATGCTTCAATCAACAAGCAGTAACTTTTCTCCATGTTTGCAATTAACCTACCTTCTTAAATCTCTACTGAAGACTTAGAAGTGTGTTAACGGCTGGTTTTGCAGTCCCATTTGCAGATCAGAATTTTGGGCTGGAATGCGTGTAGACACCAGCTAGGCTCTTAGAGGTTAAATGACCAAAGTAGATTTCATGCACACTTAATCATCCAGTGTTTTTATGCTGGGAAGAGCACGTGTTATAATGCAGTCTTTCAGAATCTACTAATCCTATGGGAAGCATGCCCATCCACCAGAACAACACTCACTATACAAGTAAGGAAGAGTTTTATCACATTTCATTCTAATTAACTTACCCATTCCATCTAGGGTCGAGTTGAGCCTGGTGGTCTAAGATACCATTTGGTCCAGCGGGAAGGGGTTCTACCCAGTGTTTTTTTTGTTTGATGAATTTTTGCATTTTTTTGACCTGAAAAATATGATTTTAACACAGACAAAGAGTTTTTGTGAAAATAAAGCACTAATTTGCCAGATTTAGAAAAGAAATTTTATTGCCAGATTTCAACAACAGGTTCTGTAAGGTAGCCAAAACATAAAGGGATTCTTAAAATTTTGAACTTTCATATGTGGTCTATAGCCAAATTTGACTAAAATCTTCATGTTGATGATGGCCAGCTTGGCTACATACAAAATTGAGGAAAAAAATACTGGTTCTACCAGTGCCTACTTCAGAGCATAACCCGGGTTCCCCACCCTGATTCACATGACAAGTGGAACTAGCAGATGAACACCTGTCCAGAGGCGGCCTTCCACATAGCAAATAATAGTACCTGAATAACACAGCAAAATCGGTATGGTAAGTTACTGCAATGTGTAGTCAATTCGTGTTTAGTCTCTATTGTGCGTTAAGAATACTGTTTTGCTAAACATAATGTTCTAATTAATCATATCAGGCTTTTGAGTGAGTTCAACCTCAAAGGCTCAAATGCAACGAAATTATAGTTAGTTCTGTCTGGGGATGAAATTTGATAGCAGATTGACAGTCAAGTTTTATAGTGGCGTATCCCAGATCAAATACTGGAATCTTTTGACTCGATGGGTATTTTCTACAGATTGTGGAACTGCAAAGCGTCAGTCAGAGCTTCTGACGGATTGCAAACGCACGACTTAAATTTACGCAATATAACTGCTTGAAGCCCATGTGCGACACCTGTGAGAGCGGGGCTCTTATTGGTGTTATTGTAATCACCATACAAGTACGAATTTCAAAGGCTTGTCAGATGTGATGTCAAAGGTTAGAGCCAGAGAGTCTGTCGGAGCTCCAACGTCTTCCAAAAACAAAGAAAGAAAACCTCCACCCCCCTCCCCAAACACAACTAGCTGTTGTTACACGCTTTCAGAGGCAAAGAAGTTCTTCAGTCAACACCAGGCACTGCACGAAGATGCCTTTTCCAGAAGTTCCAGTAAATGTAGACAACTGATGAAATGACGAATTATTAGGGTTGGGAACAATTTGGGAGACAATAAAGCGTATCCAGTTTTCCAGCCTTTCGAATGGGTATTAATTGTTTTGGTCCTGTTTGTTGGTGAAAATGAAAGCCAAATACTTTCTCCAAGTCACCCCTTATTGCAAAGCCTACTTCTGTGCTTAAATTCAAATTAGTTAAGGGCAGAAACTAATTTGATGCCCAATTGTTCGTCAGTAACAGAGTAACGTGGCATCAATGAGATGCTGTTTAAATGGTCTTCAAGAGCAATAAATTATGTCCTGGTCAGGGTGTAACTGTAGGTTCTTGGTGCAAGCAAAATCTGAATATATACTTAATGCTCACTTTGAACTCGGCATTCCTCTCTACCATCTTTGAACAATTTATCTAGTGAAAAAGTAGTAGAATAAGGGGTTGGCCAAAACGGTTTCTTCCATGTTGCTCCATCCATGCTTGTTCATTGACCATGGAGGGACTTTTTCTATTTTCATAAAATGTGAAGATTTTTAAAATTATAGTTTTTCGATAGATGCTTTTGATACACTCATAGTATCTGAATAATAGAGACAGACTGGATGGATAGCATTCCATATCGATTTTTTTTTGAAATAATATTTGGAACAGGGTGAATACCTCAGGAAGCTACAGGTAAAACACCTAAAAAACATTTAATTCTATTTGTTTCCATTCCTCCTCCCCGAGCCAGGTAGGGCTTATTCACAAATACAAGATTTTTCTCATTTTGTTTTTATTCCGTCACTGAATAAAAATAGTAAAAACATCTACTTATTATATTCAGTTGCTAACTTTTTCTCAGGACTTTGGTGGGGGACTAATTACGGGAAATTTTAGCTTCATAGGTGCAATTTGTCTTCGAGTGAATCGAAGAGAGTATTCAATTGATGAAGTTTGTTGATGGATTGGTTGTTTATTCTCAAGGTATGTGATTGTTAAGTAAAAAAGTGAATGGGGTGTATTGATGTGCTTCAGCTTGAGATATGACATCATTATTAGGGGGTGTGATAAGTTCAGTAGGAATTTTACAAGGTTTTCAATGAAATTGTCTCAATTCTTTTACACAAGAAATTTATTGAATTCATTATGTCCCTAGTGATTGGGGATTGGTTGTTATAAACATTGTGAATTCATCCATTAAATGTATCACTAGTAAATTCATCATATTCTAAATTAATATATTTTTTTAAAAATAATTTCATCAAATATGACTTGTATATGGTAAACATATGGCTCATATATAATTAATACATAGTTCATATATCAACATATGAGCCATATACATTTGTTGGTTACCAAATTATCCTAATGAATTGCTTCTACTAACCAACTTTGAGGTGGTTAGTAACTCTGTGCTTGAACAAAATGCAGGGTGGCTTCGTTTCAGTGCTTCCACTACATGTCTAGTCAAATTTCTTTGTGGGTTGTTTAGAGGACATTCATGATATATAGGTTTCAGGCATTTGCTCCAGTATTTGCTCCAGGTCAAGTATTATAGAAAGACTATTTGAACTAGAGTGAAAAAGAAGGAATTGTTGGAAGGACTTTGAATACCCTCCTGGTAGTTCCAACCTGTTATGTTCCATTTATACTTATTTGTTGTCCTTCTTCCACTTTTTTGCTGTATAACAATGTGAGGTGATGATGATTCTGCCTTCTAGAAGTCAATGGTCTTGGTGAACTTCCTATTTGCTGTCAATAAATGTAGAGGTTATGACTTCCCATTAAGTATGATAACATATGTTGTTCCTTCAGTTTTTGTTCCAACTCTTTTTAGTTATGATTTTACTGAATTTTCAATGGAAAACTTGTTCAACATTCCATAACTCTTGCACCTTAAATTTAAACATAAGAAAACCACCTTGGTGCACCCTACTCATTGAGGGCTTTCCAACAGTACCAAAAGGGTGGTGGGGGGCATTTTTGATTAGGAGGTCTCAATGCAACAAACAAACAAAGCAAACTCCCTTAATAGAAAATGTAGTGTTGAGATGACAGATTTTTAAAGTACATTTGAAGATATAAAATAATGTTTTAAAAGCTGTCAAGTAACTTGTATTTTTTAGAGTGATAGATGAATCTGCAAACAAGCATTTAGAGGTCCATTTGATCATTTGTATTTCATTTGGGGAATACAAAATTACATACAACAAAGACTATCTTCAGTTTCTTGCCAAGTTAGTTGATGGTCTTAAGCAATCCAATCTTAGTGGATTTGGATCAAGTGCAAAGGTTTTTCATGTTTTCAAATTTCATAAATTAGTGACTAATTTTGTTATTATTTCACCATCCATATTATCCTATTCTACAAAAATAAGGGTTACAAAGTAGCTGTACAATACTTCAACTTTTTCTGATTTTTATTTTATCAGTCTCTTGACTGATATTTTGGAATGCTTGATATTGGACAAACTTTTTTCAAATAGACAATAACAAAACTGGACATCGCAAAAACTGGGGACACTGATTGAGCTCATAGTTTAATCTCTTACTACAGAGCTTATGGTGGAGGATGGTTTCAAAAAATCTCCCAAGGAATTTCTTGTGACATTTCTAATTCAAATCTTTGTTGGCAGTTATGTAGGATGTGCAAGTTTCTAGGTTTAGGTGTATTTCTTCAGATTGGCATCAAGAACTTAACAATTGCTGGTTTCCCAAGCACCTGGTTATGATTTTCTATCAATTCATGCACGGACGGTACACTTTCCAACTCCCTGGAATGCACCGTTGCTGCCCCCCTTGTACTACCATATTGCAAAGGCACTATGAATGATCAGATCACTCCATGAAGTTTCACTATGACGAATAATACCCACCATCGTCTCCAGACCAGAGAGGAGGTGGCCCAGTCTTCCTTGAAAGTCTCCCAGACACCCACCTTCTCCGACTGGAAGACTTGGTGGATCCCTGACATGCAAATCTCCTTGCTCTAAGACGAGGGGGCTACCCCAGGCCTCAGTGGTCAAGGGGTGTGTGGCGTTGTGAGCTGCTAAGCCAGCAGGTCGGGAGTTTAAATCCCAACTGGACCCTGGTGGTTAGGGTTGAGGCTCTGTCGCCAGGGTAATCAATACCAAAAAACAAATGAAAATTTCCTTGCTGGGTGAAGTTTAAATCGTCAGCTACTTGGGTTTCCAGACTTGCTGTAGAAATCCCCCCTCCACACCACCCCCAACAACTTCTATAGCTGTTCTTATCCACATTTGTAGACGAGGACCAAAAACAGAGTAATTGGCAGTGTTGTGTGGGTATTTGAATTTTCAAAGAACCAATAGTTCTGATTTTTAAACATTTCAGAATCAGAGAATAATTGATTTTGATTCTTTGAAAAATACATTAGAATCAAAGAATTGTTAGTCTCAGTTATTTCAAAAGTCTTAAAGAGCCTGCAGTTTTCATCAAAGAACCAGTAGAAAAACTGACAGTTTTCTGACTGGTTATGTGATTTTTCACGTTTTTGAGAAACAGGGTTACATACCAAAGCTGGGTCTTTGATATCCTGAGAACTACCCTGATAATAGTGGGGGTCTGTTGTCTGCTCTTGTTTCTAATAACCACACAACACTGGTAATTAGGCCACTTGCACAAGCCAACTGTAATTCTTTTCGCCAAAAACTCATGAAACTACCCACAGGGTGAACATGTAAAAGGCAAGAAGCTTAAAACTGCAGCACAATTAATGCAATCACAACAAAGAATGTCAATTCTGCAATGTATTTAGTTCAATCCCAGCAATTCTGCAAAGAGGGCATTAAATACTTAAACTTTGCTCAACTGGATTACAAGTACTCGACAAAAGCAAGTATTCACAATCCATGTACTCCAATTGCTGCCCAATCACTATGGTCTGGATAAGTGTGCAAAAGCTGCAGTGTATGTCCACCCACACAAGTAGAATTGCAACAAACCGGGTCATACAAGGACACAAAAGAGCTACTTGAGCTTTCCACAACCCAAGTTATGAGCATGAAGACAAAACTCAAAAGGACAATTTAAAACGTTTACAAGCTCCAATAATCCAAACTTTTCACTTAACAAAATCCAATCAACAAAATCCAATCGATTGGGTACAAGAGTCACATATTAAAAGAAAGTTACACAAGAGAAACATATGTTCACTATCCCCAATACCTTCAAAAGAAAGTTTACAAAATCCAAGCCGCACGAAAATCAAGTTACACAGTGGAAAAGTTCACACTTCCCAAGACTCTAAACTTTAGCTTACAAAATCCAAGCCAATAAATACAAAACTCGGGCCAAAATAAAAGTTACACAACAGAAATAATCACAATCACCAATACTCAAAACTTCCACTTACAGATTACAAGCCAATGGCTACAAAAGTTAAACAAACCAAAAGTTGCATATTCCAAACCCACGGAGCAATCCAATGGACACAGATAGTCACCCAAAAACCAAATTGCACAACAGCATTAGTGAGACAAAAGAAACTAAGGCCTGCTTTACACTAGGAGTCAGGGCCAATGTTCAACCCAAATCCAGCATTCCTATTGGTGCAAAAGTTGAAATCAGCCCCAAGGGCTTTACACTAGGAGTCAAGGCTGAAATAGAAAAAAAAAATTCAATCTGCCCAAGTTACTAATAAATGCTAAACTTTATGGCCTTGTATTGGCCCCAAGGCTGAAAAAAGGATACCATCAAATTTGGGAGGCCAATTTGCAACCCTTGGGGCCAATGTTTCAGCATTTATTAATATTCTGACATCAATATTCTAGCATTTATTAGTAACTTGGGGCCAATTTGCAACCCAAAAATGCCCAAAGTTGGCTCCAAGTTTTTTTGGCCCTGACTCCTAGTGTGAAGCGGGCCTAAGTCCAAGACCAAGAGTAAAGTCAATTTGCGTGGGGTTTCAAATTTTCTATTACTTTTAGTACTTATAAAGAACCTTTTGTTGGTGCCCTTTTTTTTATTGTTCTTCCTGAGCCAAGCCAACGAGCATTGCAGGTGTGTTCTGGGTTCTGACTGCATCTGCTTACTCTGAAGTGAGTGACTGGAGTTTGAGGACGGCATAGATGGAAGCTTGGACCACATCATGTAAAGGTTTGTACCTGCTGATTTCTCAGGTTTTGGAGCCTTCTTAAGTGGTAGAATCAGCTGCCATGACCGATTCTGTTACTTCCTATGTACCTATCCCTACTGATGACCTACTTAAGCTATTTTGCTACCCAACAGCTTCCTTAGTTGACCAACACCCATGGCTTGCTGATCAATAGAGCAACATTAATGTATGGGGTGGCAGATCATGTCATTTTCTTGACAACATTATATGACATAATGTTCCAATGATGACCATGCATGCATAATGGGGACCAAAATATGTCTGTTGAACATAAATTTGTGTGTAAAGGGTTGAATCTGCCATCCCAGACTTCGTGTCATGGAATGGTCTTGCCCTTACCCAATATGTTGGGTCTGTTGCCTAGCTCACCCTGATGGGCTTGCTGGTGCCTTACTTAATATAATGGGCAGGGGCTTGAGCATTCCATCCTAGTACAGAGACAAGTATTCAGTAACTAAGGTGGCCTCTTCAGAATTATTGAGTAAGGCAATCTGTTGCGGAGTGGACAAGCAGTGATTAAATTGCATGATTTGCTTTTTTGGGGGTGATTAACAATATTGGAAGATTTGACTAACTTTTGGTTGATTAATGTTGTTTAGAGATTGATTTACTTTTTGGTGATTTATATTGTATTTCTATGGGTTTTTCTGGGATGGGATCCATCTAGCTCTGGCTGGAGAAAATTCAACCCTTTCACTGGCAATAACAACTCTTGGTGGGTTGAAATTAAAAAACCCTGAGATCTCTATTGGGGGAATTAATGGGGGGTCGTTACAATGCTCATACAGCAGGGTTGTAATCGTAACTCAATCAATGGCCTGCCTCAGGTTCAGATTAGCTTGAATATAAATAGTACAAGTCAAATGTCTCCTGTTAGACACCTCTTTTTTCCAGATCTTCACATGTAGCAAACTTAGATGCAGCACTCATAACAACTCTCATCAGAAGACAGTAGTCATTATCTGCAGGGAGTGCTGGAGTGAAAACATTAGTATAAAACGCAATCCTTGTCGTGTACCTCTTGTCTGAAGCAATAGTGATGTTGGTCGAAGCAATAGCAATGTTGGTCAAAGCTAGTTGTAGTTTGCAACCAACAAAGATCGTTGGAATTTAAACAGAAAGTTAGAGATATTACATTTAACAATGGATAGCATAAATTGTGCTTTTATCATAGTTTGTGAGAAAATGAAGCTAGTATTTCATAGTACTCCTTAGAAGTTGTTGGCGGGTTGCATTGCATGTCCCATTGTTGTTCTAGAGGTGGGGTTTTGTGCACTTCTTTATTTCAAGATAGAGAACACATACGTATATTCCAATGTTGGTTGGGTGTCAATTTTTCAAAGCTCATAAATCGGTCTACCAATATAGTGCAACATAGCTAGTTGTATGCTTTACATACGGTAATCATTATTTCTAATTTTTATCTTGTGATAGTTGTGCTGGCCATCAACAACAATGGCAAAGCTACAATGATGGTTGTGTTGACCACCAATAGCAATGGCAAAGCTACAATGACTCTATGACTTGCCACTTTCATGAAGGTGGAGGATAGGATTGCACACCATGTCCATCTTTACAATAGTGTTGTTTGCCCTGTCCTTTGGACTAGTTTGTTTTTTCATGCATAATGTTTAAGGTTTGTGTAAAAAAATTCACCTTTAACCTTTTGTAAAAACAATAAAGGTAGAGCAGTGGAGTTTTGTCAATTGTTACCTTGCAACCTTGAAGTTCTGGGAAGATCAAAGGTACTTGGTAGTAGAAAATTTCAGATGATTAATGTCATGCCTAATATATTTAGAGTTTGAATTGTAACTTCTATTGTTGGTCTATAATTAGCTCCAACACCTTTTAAGTGTTGTGTTAGTCATAAGGTTTGTAGGTTGTATAGGGGACCAGTTCTTAAACCTTCTTCTATTGGGCTTAAGGTTTAGGGTTTAAAGTTATAGCTAGGTGTGATTTGGATTAAGAGTTTTGGCTAGGTGGCATGGTTTGAACATCGTTAGGAATGGCAAACTCTACATTTTCACCCACTTCGAAGTGGTGACAAGCATCACAACCAAAGTCACATGTTGAAATGGCCCTAATGGACCATGGTGATCCAATTTTTCCTCATCATCCTATCATTCCCATCCCATGTATTTTGCTTCAACCAATCCCTTCACCATCAGAGGGTATGTTAACATTTCCTACCTTTGATTTGTTAAATCAACCACGTGTTATTCCCCACCCATTAGTGCCCACTATGGGGGCCCCCTTCCACATCCATGTGTTCCATGTCCCACACGTGCTTGTTTTTGCATAACAAGGGCAAGATTAACTAATCATTACTTAACATGTTCTACTCATAAACAATCATCAATTGTAGGGGTTACAATGCCCCCAACATTATCAAATTCTCCCATTTCTTCTATTTGGGCATGGATTGCATTTGTTTATATCATTGATGCCTTCCATCTAGGTTACCCATGCCCCCGATCATCCCACCATATTCCATATCTTCTCCATGTCAATGTGCAACATGCCTTTCATATCCCTTTAATGTGTATGGCCATTGACCCATCCAACATTGCACTTGACATGCATTTTTGTTCTTCCTTTTTTAATGTTCGTCTTGTCCTCCATAGGGTGGTGAAAAAGGCCACCAAGAGACTTGCACTCACCTTTATTGGATATAGCTAGTGATTGATTGGGAGACTTTGCAATCCAAAAACACACAATTAAAACCCAAGCTCTAATTTCTTGAAAATCTTCAAAAATAGCTACAAATTTTTTTCCACTTCCATCAACACAACAATGTTGTGCATGGCTAACCCACGTAATGGAGTATGTTCAAATAATGCATGCATTGGCTTTGAACACTTTGACTATCCCATCTAATGAAACCACAACAACCCTTCACCTTCTTCACCCATCAACGAAGGTTGACCTCCCCCCCTTTGTCAATGATTTCCATCCAAAAACAAAGGTTATTTTAAATAAAAAACATTCATTTCCACTTTAACACGTTCGCCACGTCTTTCATCTATTGGTCCTTCAAATATGATGTATGAACTTTTATGAAATTGTTTTGTTCTAGATGATTCTACAAATGCCTTTCATCTTTTTCTTGAAGTATGTGGGCACATTGCTCATGGTCACATTCCCCCATTTGTATCACATTTGTTTATAACATCCAACCCATAGTGAATGGAAAGGTCATCTATTAACCTATCACCCACACATTTGCCATTGAATTCAAAAATACATTTATGGAATATTTTATTCTTCACCAATTTGGTGTGGTGACATGGGCCAAATGTGAGACAATGGTCTATGGGGTTTGCGTTATTTTGGATATGCATCCAAATTGGATGGTACTACAAGTGGACATTTGTAATGTTTTCAATTTTATATCATGGACAACCATTTTTCAAGAATTATGATCTTCTATAAATACTTTGGATCAACTTTTTTCCATTTGCTCGATGATTTGACGGGTGCCCATCCCCATTATATTTCTTGTAAGTTTTTCAACACAAGGATCTCATAATCATTTTGTTCAAGTTTTGTACACAAGGGGATCCTTTGGGTAGAACATTGTTCACCTAAGCACATTTTTGCATTATTTACCCTATTGTAACAACCCACCTTATGTATGTTTTTCCTTCATTTGTTGATGATACACATGTTGTTGGTCTTGTTTTAGATGTGGTACCTATTTTTTTATGCTTACAAGAAAAATTAACAGCATTAGAATTTTCAATTTAACTAATAAAATGTGTAACTTGATTTCCACATGGATTGGACTCGTCCATATCACTTCCATAAGGTTTTTTACACCTAACATAGGTTTATGTATTCTAGGTGCATTAATGGGTTTTATGCCATTTATGAAGTCCTTTGTTGCAAAAGCACTTTTAAAGGATCTCAACACCATAATTAACTTCCATATGCTTGCAGATCCACATGCAACTTTTACAATATTTTTGCTTTGTTATGGCCAACACCCAAAATATTTTTTACAAACCATATTTTTTTCTCTAGTATCTTGCAACATTACACTAAGTTTGATTTGCATACCAAGGTGTAAACGGGATAACACGAGCTGCACCTACTTGCTTTTGGGACTACTTTTGGTGAAATTGTTTTCAAAAATATTTTTAAAAAGTTTTCAAAATATTCTTCAAAAATATTTATAATTTTAAAAATATTATTATGTCAAGGTTTATGTAAAATATTTCAAAATATATATAATTGTCAAAAGTTTTGAAGTTTATTTATAAGTTCTTTTAGTGTTTAAAAACATGTGTACACACTAGGAGGAGGGACGGAGGACAGTTGGGATTCAAACCCTAGCATCTGCAGCTTGCCTCCATCCGCAACTTGCAGGTGAGCCAGAAGAGAGAGAGAGAGATTTTTGTGATGTGCGTTGTTGTTGTTGCCATCATGGAGGCGCAAGCGGTTGTGTTTTTCCAGCAGAATAACGAACTGAGAATGCTGCAGCGGTGACAAGGATCATCAAAGGAGGAGACAACGGGGGGCAAGGAGAGAAAGGATGATCAAGAACATGGGCTCCTCCTTCGGCGTTGCTACTGCTGGACTTGCAATTGATGGTCCCTTGCAAGCGGATGCGAAGATGATGGAGGGAGGAGGAAATGAATGATTTTGAAAGCTTATTATTCATCGGATAATTTTCAAATTAATTCACACGTTCTAATGATATATTATGAACCTTACCATATAAAAAAATCTTATACTTTCAACATCAAATTAAATTACCATTTCTAAATGTAAAAAAACTAAGCAATAATTACATTTGTTGTGGCTCATGTTGATGTGATTACACCCACCATAGCTACGTTGGAAGAATTATTGGATACAAGATTTTTGACATTATGATGGGTTATTTGGCTCATCATTGGGTGACTTTACCTGCTTCTTTAAAAGGGATTGGTTTTCCTTCAATGGTCAATTGGTTACCCTTACCTTCTTGGGATGTTGGACTTTGATTGCTCCTACACTTGTCATTCATTTCCAATAGGATGATCACCTTATTCTTTTTGATGTGGTGGCACATGTCAAGACCGACATTTTTTCCTTCCAGATGGTATTATGGGATACCCAAATTTTATTACCCCAAGTTGTTTGTTCTTAAGTCCTTCCTTTTGAAAGTCTTATGGTACAATCATATCTTCACTTAAAGGCTTTTTTTATGGACTACCTACACAAACATGACTTTTCCATGCTTCTAATAAATGTTCATTCAGACACAATGTGAACACATCTCCAATCTTGTGCAAGTCTAGTTATGGGCACTTGGTTATTAACTTGTCTTACCACATATGTATTCCATTTGTCTTTGGTTCATTTTCTTACAAATTACGTATTCACCTTGGCTTGCCGCATCTTACTATTACACATTTTTCACATCGTTAGTGTGGATATACCATTGATGGTTTAAGTATCCACTTGTTTCAATGCTCATGTAGGATTGAATGCACTGCAACCCATAATATTCTATAAAATATTGTCACAATTATTGTTTTGGAAAGCGGAGCACATATAGAGAAAGGTTTCCCACCTTTTTCCTTACCACACTTGATGGTAAGTCAATATTTTGATCACTATAAATAGTTTTCAAACCTTAAAAGACATTGTCATGGTTGATCCAACCTACTCGAATATGGTACATGACGCACTCCCAACTCCTTGAAGGACTCAAATGTGAATCCAAGTAGAAGACCGCGAAAGAGGGAGGAGTCGGGGCACGCTCCTTAGCTCACAACACTTTGAAGGGTAAAGGGGCGTGTTGGAGCTCCGCGGTGGGACTAGGAAGAGTTGACAAGCTTCACTCATTCACACGAGCCTGCACACAACCCACACAAAGTGGTTAGTGCATAGTTGGAGCACCTTTGGTGCTAGGATGAGCCACGGGCAAAACGGACACACTAGACTCACCACGGCCCAAACTTGGGGGAAGCCACCACCTTCCCCCTTATAGTATACTCTATGGCTGGCCACATAACCTACATCCAAATGGCTTTTCTCTCTCATGACTCCTGAGTGGGAGTCCCGAAATCGCGTCGATTGGGACTCCCGTGACTTTGGAACCCCATAAATTTGCGAACAGACCTCGGATCAAGATGCGGTTTGAAGCAAAGTTGAAGCTCTCGTTGAGAGCTTTTCAACAATATGTTGCACGCCCTCTGAAGCCAAGTAAATCGGTTGATTCCCGATTTTTTTTGGTCGGGAATCAACTGGCAGTTTGACTCCCGACCCTTCTTTTAGCCATAACTTGTGTTTCATATGTCCAAATGAGAATGCAAGCCCATTTTAGACAGTTACATTCCAAGAGCTTTCCAATGATATAAAGAACGCCACAAGCCATTGAGTTTTGACCCTTGAAATTGCTCTTTGAAGCTTCGGGAATCCACCGAAATTCCATCTCTCAAAGTGGGAGTTGCCTTGGGAGTGTGAGAGTTCACTCCCTCATACTCCCCCACACTTTTTTACATTCCCGGGAGTATGTGATGTGACTCCTGGGCTTCTTTTTGGCTCGCAACCTTGTAACCCCTTGGCCATGGTTGCGAACCCAAAGCTAGGGTTGTGATAGTACATGCATCATCCATGGCAACATGCACAACAATGACCACTCAAAAGAAAACATGATCATATGCAGACCACACATCAAAAAATGATTTTCATCCTCCTTGCCATAAAGACTTATGGTTGTCTTCATTTGCGTTTTAATTCTTTTTTTATTTCTTGTGTAATGTTTATTATTAGTGGTTTTTTTTTAGTCCTTGTAATGTTTATTTCTTAGCATTGACATGTGTTTGTAACTTGATGTAATTCAACTATTACTTATGATGCACCCCTAAGCTCCTTGATGGATTCAATTGCAAATCCAAAGGAGAAGGAATTAGGGCGCACTCTTTGGCTCGCAACGCTTTAAGGGTAGAAGGGCATGCTAAAGCTCTAAGATGGGGACTAGGAAGATTGACAAACATTACTCACATGGACCTACACAAACCAAACAACAAGTTGGTTAGTGTGTAGCTAAAGCACTTTTAGTGCATGGACAAACCACATGCAAACGCAAATTCACAAGATTCACCACGGCCCGGACTTGGGGGAAGCCATCACCTTCCCCCTTATAGTATTCTATTCCTGGCCACAGGGCCAACACCCAAATATCATTTTGTCTTAAGACTCCCAAATGGAAGTCTCGAAATTCCCAAAATTAAAACTCCCATAATTTTGGAGGCCCATAACTTTGTTTGCGAACCTTCGATTGAAATGAAATTTAAAGAAAAGTTGTAGCCCTCGTCAAGAGCTTTCCAACGGTATGTGTCACGTCACCTGCATGTAAAGAAATTAAGGTGATTCTCGACTTTTAGTGGTCGAAAGTGAAATTAGCAATTTGACTCCTAACCCTTCTTTTGGCCATAACTTTGTTTTAAGTACCCAAATGGGTCATACGAAATCATTTTAAACATCTACGTTCCAAGAACTTTCCAATGATATAAGTATATCCTTAATCCAATGGATTTTGACCTTTGCAATCGCTCTCTAAAGATTCGAAAGTCCATCAGGATGCCAATTCCCAAAGTGGGAGCTCACTTGAGAATGTGGGGGTTCATTTCTTCACATTCTTTCACACTCTCGAAAACATGAAATGTGAATCCTGGGCTTTACTCTTGGCCTGCACCTTCACAAACCCTTGCTTTGTTCACGAACCTAAGGTTAGGGTTATGACATTTTTAGTATTTACAATGTTTATTTTTTAACATTGACATGTGTCTATAACTTGATGTAATTCACCTATTACCTATGTAATTATTTAACATGTAAGTTTGATGATTTATTTGTTAGTGGGATTTCATAATTTAATTTGATCATAATGTTTGACTTCCACATGAAAATTTATGTGAAAGTCATGGAGGTGCATTAACTTTCACATATTAATTTATATGAAAGTCATGTGAAAAGTCTTCTACACATGGAGGTGCATTGATCTTCACATATTAATTTATATGAAAGTCATGTGAAAAGTGTTTTGCACATGGAGGTGCATTGATTTTCATATATTAATTTATATGAAAGTCATGTGAAAAGTCTTTATATTTTATTATGCATGTGAAATCACATGGGGGGCCATGTGATGTGTAGATTTTAGGAAATTTCTTGTTTAGTTTCCTTTTTGTTAGTATATAAATGGGTGTTTATGACCTTTGGAAACATTTTCACTTGATAGAAATAAATTGTTGTATGAATGTGAAGTTTTAAAGAATATAATTGTGAAAGGAATGGAGATTTTTGTTTAAAAAGGTTTTGTTGTAGTTTATGTGAAGTTCATGGTAGGGGAACGGTGTGACATACTAATTATACATAGACAATAGAAAGATGATAAACTATTTATGCAACCAAGAACATAGATTTCTATAGCTATGTAATAAATATACATAGTTTCGGTCCTAAACCCGTTTGTGATCTACATGTCCATAGCCCTTTAATGTGCGCAAGCCATAACAATTCTTCAGTGTGTTGTCCCATTTTGGAGGCATTCTTCATCTCTTTCACATATTGCAACTAATGTACCTCCTTTGCTAGCCAATTTGTGATAAACAACACCTTTTTAGCTTATGGTTTTCTATTTTCTTAGTGTATTAATGGTGTCTTGATTATTTATGCTTTTGTGACTTGTGTTTTTGGGCTTCTATTTGCCTTGTACTTCTTGTGAATGGGTTCCCATGCATCCCTACCTATTTGTTATACATGGTTTTTTTTCATTTGAATGTATAGGGCATCGGACTTTCTACCATTGAAACCTATTTTAAGTTTTAGTCTTCAACATATTAAATCCATAATAGTTCTTGCACTAACCTTTTGCAAGTGACACATTTATCTGCAGAAGAGACATGAGAAATCCCATGTGGGTGGGTTCTGCTTTTTACAACCTTGACTGTTAACAATATTGTAGAAAATCTCTTTGCCCGGTTACATGACTTGGCAAGTGAGCAGCTAGAAATCACATGTCATGTCCATTGTCCATCGTTCTATAGCTATATATAGCCAGTTTATTTTCAAAACTTAATAGCTAAAATTCAACAGTTGAATTTTAACTGAATTCAGGTATTTACTATTCTTGGAAGTAATATCTTTTTAAATAATATAGATCTACAATAATCATTATCAACAGCACATTCACAGGATTTTGACTATCTAAGACTTTTGCATTTGCATAGCTTGAACTATTATACTGAAAATAAAGTAATGGTCAGAAGGGAGGTGGGGTTGGTTCGCTGATGCATATCTTAAAATATCTTAATTTAAAAGAAGGTGGAAAGTTTCAAAGAAGAAGTGGAGTACAACTCTGTATTGATTCATGGACGTAGATGACGGATTCAATTTATGATCCTTTTATGCACATTCCTCAGTCTTTTTTTTCATTTTGGTGATGGAGCACCATTGGCAATCATCCCAAAAAGGACTTAGTATTGCTGGTGACAAGTTATTGGAAAACTCTCAAAACAACAGAAAATCCAGCATAAAAACCTAACTTAATTCACTAAGAGCATGTCTAAATATGGCAAACTCTTTTTTGCAGAGTGATTAAATTTGGCAAATTTATAATGAATATGTGATAGAATATTTTACTTTTTACTTTTTCGAGTGCAATTTTGCACGAGTTCCCTGGAAAACTTACCAAACTTGAAAACCTTCAGTTGTTGTTCTGTAAGGGTAAGGCTCCCCATTTCCTGTACAGGGGAACATGCCTGCTCCCTGGGGGAAGGTCTATAGGGGAGCAGGTACCTGGTAATGGCCTCCTTAGTGTAAATTATGAAAGGTTTTAAAATTCAAATGGTGGAGGGCCTGCATGTGACTAGCTAAAGGCTCCTTCAACTGATGAACAAATCTTCCACGTGAGGATGTGACTTCAAATTCAAAGAGAAAAATCTTGGAGTGCTTTATATGTCAGGTGAAGCTGGGGGAAGAGGCTATTTGGAAATAAGGGACCCATGCAAAGTGAGAGCCAAGGCAGATCCTGTACTTTCACACATCCCTCCTCCAAGGGGTTTACCCAATGTAAAGACTAGTGTTGAGCAGGTACTCAGTTTTGATTAATTAGAGTCAAACTAAAACTAGGTCTAATTTTTGGAACTGGTTTTAGAACTGAACCCAAAACCTTTTAGGAACTGGACCCCAAACCAAGTTCCTGGACTCTATTTATATGTGGAACTGAAACCAAGTTTTTTGAAAAATAGGTGTGAAGGAGGGTCTGAAGGTAGGGGGTGAAGTATGGAATAAAGAGTAGTGAAACACAAAATATCTAGCTCAAGGGTGTAAGATCATGCCTTGGGTGAACCAGCACCTACACTGGTACCATGGCAAAAACCAATGTTGGCTGATTATTGATTTTTTTTCAATATCCACGGTCTGGTTAATTTGAAAATTTGAAATTTCCATTTACACATAGGTATCAAATAACCTAATTTTTTCAAATTTTTGGGACCCACCTAGTGTCAATCTAGTGGAATGGCCAGTCAATCAAGTTATCAATATTTTAATTTCTTTTTGAAGTAAAAACTACTTTATATGCATAAAGGTCAATTTTTGCAAGAACCTATTGAAAATTGCCTAGTATAATGTCTACCTTGATTATTAAGCAGAATTTTTTTTTAAATCAAAAACTTTTACCATTATTAAATTTAGCTTCACTCTATTTACAAACCATTTCACATTAAGCAAAGCTCGAGTATTGAATAGGTGCAACCAACACAAGGAATCACAATCTCTTGTAGTGCAATGACATAATTGCAAATTACACAACGCTTATTGATTAGGAGAAAGAATAATAGAATTGATGCCAACGTCTCAACACATGTAGTTCCTTTTCATTCTCAAATGCAACCATACTTCCAAACACAAAAATTGAGAAAGGGTGGTTTGGATCAGATTTTCACATTTTATCTCACTTTCTAGGTTTGCTTGATTAGAATATCACCTTGATGATCTACTAATCACAACTCAATCCTTAATTCCTTGCCTTTGTCTAAACTTCATTATTTTTCTAAACATAGTTACAATGTAACAATTTAAATATGATGAGTAATGACTAAAGTCCCTTTCTATTCTTGGAATACTTAATCCCAATGACCCCACAACTCCCAAGTCCCATCAAATGTCTACATTTTTCTTTAACCTAACATTAATATTTTCAAAAAATCTTTTTATAATCATTCATAAATTAAACCCTATACCCAAACCTTCATCTCTCTTTCTATGTCCAAAACAATATAGTAAATACCTTTGAAATTCTCTACTTCATATTTGCAAATTATCAAAACCTAAACCAAACTTGGGATCCTCATTATGTCATCGTCTCCTAACCACCACTTCCTATCTTTATTTATGGTTGGTACAAGTTTGTTGCAATCTTAATCTTTTTAAATGTGCAATAAAAGTTTTTAAATAATTATTTCCTATTCCAACAAGCTACCATCACCAAGTGTCTTTGAGCATATCTTCAATTGAAATAAAAGCTTCTTCAATGGATTGAACTATGAACACTAGTTGAGATGTGGTTGCCTTGTCCAAAAGCTCTAGTTCACTAAAATGAAGTTGGCCAAAGAGTTCCACTTCTCCCATAATAAATTGTTGGGCAAATCATTAACCCCTTTTGCTAACTTGTTAAAACACAAATTGACATCACCCAACACCCGTGGTAAAAAATCCATTCATCATTACACAAAATGGGAACAACCACATAACGAAATTGTTGAGTTTCCAAAACTAGGGTAAAATATTTATCAACATTCCATCATTCAAGGTCATGAACATTGAAATAGCTAATTGCATCCAACATAATATAATTTTCATCAATGATATTTGCCTCATTTGTAAGAAAATCGTCAATGGTCTTCCCTTCTCATGGGCAAATTGCCCTTTTATCAATAGACCAAGTTTTTATAGTCATGAAAAATTTGCTTAGGTTTTCAACTTTTGGTGTACAACATCATAGACTTGTCAACACTCCAACTATATTAATGATTCATCCAACCTTGATTTGGGAACCAAGAATTTCAAGAATTCGCCACATAACGAAATAGAAGTTGAAAAACCTGGAATGTTCACCATGTCAAAGGCAATGGACAATCTTTGGGCTTAACATGCAAATGGAAAAATAAAGATAGTTAATTTTCAACAACCCATGCAACACATCTTCATTTGAGTTCATTACCCCAAAAATGAAATTATCATTGTCAACCATTAGTGGTTTAGCAAGGCCAACAATGTTAAGGTTTTGGAATTGAAAAGTAGCCATAATAGTGGCATCAAAATCCTATTGTACTCTATCACCATCTATATGACTTTTTCTTTCCCTACAAATATTTTCACCACATCCAAAAATTTGAAGTGCAAATCCAACAGCAACATGTTATGAACTTTGTTAGCACCATAAGGATATGCAAATGAAAACTTTTGCCATCATCCGCATATGAAATGCTTGCAATTCAAAGTTTAAACCCCTCTTCAAAAAATGAATGGAACTAGTTTCAAATTGTTCAATTTGACTCTACATGCATGCAGTTATTGACATAATAACATTGAGGGCATCATAGTACCAATAAGCTCAAGTTTGATTAACAATACATTGCTTCACAATGGGAAACATAGTTTATGTAAAAACTTTCACTAGGAGAAAACCCCCCCCATTTGCAACTATGTGTTTTGATTTTAATCTTAGTTAAAAACTATGGTTTAGAATTAGAATTATTTTTTTGGATTTTTTTCAATTGGTGGGCATTTGTGGGTTTTACTTAACAATGAATAGCAAATGTGTGCCATGTGCAATGTAGGGAATTTTCTAAATTATATGGATAGTAACCTAGGGTCAATTCCCACATTGACAAAATGTATAATTTTATTTTTTGAAAAAAAAAATTTTTGAAATTTTTTTTTTCATGATCTAATATGATATTGTCATATGAATAATGAAATTATTTAAAGTGTAATGTGATTTTGAACATGTCATAATCATTATTGGCCTTGAAAGACATAATGCTAAAAATGTACCTTTTGTTATTTGGACGTTGTTTATAAGAAGCAACAAGGTTTTGGATATTGGGAGAATAGAGGGTTGTGAACTTGTCCATCATTTGACGTAGTTTGTCTCCTTTGAGAGGTTCAACTAGCCCATCACCATCCTCATTGAACAAATGTTTGGATAGAAAAGGTTTACTTGCATCTAAGGAAATAGTTGACAAGGTAACCAATAGGTTGTGAGAAACCTCTTCCTAGACCAAGAATTTGACTTGTTCCACAATATTTTTACATTTGCCCTTGGCAACATGATGATCATGGGTTCCAAGGTGAATCGCTGCTCAAATCAAATTAGCTTGCTTATGCATAACATAATACATGCGAAAAGCACATGTATTAACACATAATGGCACGACATTGTCGATTTTGCAAAAGGGTGGACCTAATGCAAAACAATATTTGTTCAAGTCATGAATAGTGTCACCAATCCAGGCAGTTTCATTAGGGGTTCCATTCTACACCAAATAATTATATAACTAATTTCAACCTTCCAGATGACCCAAACACCTATCTTGCGGAAAGTAAGGTTGAAATCATTCTTGATATTGGTCGTTTTGACCTTACACCAAAAATGACCGTTGTACTTTCTATCCATCCTTGCATTTGACAAAAATGGCCATCTAGATTATTTATTGGTGGGAATTCAAAAATGACATCCCCATCAAATGTTGCTAGAATGCAAGGAACACTTTTGATGCGAAATGTATTGTAGTTGACCTCTTTCAATTTGGAGGTGGCATGGGGGGCAAAAGACATTAACTTGAAGCAATCAACTACACTAAGAAAAGAAGGGCCGAGAATAGCCACAACCTTTGGATTTGATTGGAGTGGAACATCAAAAGCAATTGAATTCAACAATGAAGAATTAGAGGGGTGTACAAAGATTGGAATTGTTACATATCAAAAAAATCACAAAGGTTTATGAATTTAGGTTGGTGATCAAAAAAGACACCATCTAATTTGTCCTTGACTTGAACACCATGGGTGAGGTCATTAGCAATAGAAGCAGTAGTGCCTAGCATGATCACAATGTTTTAAAAGCTTTTTGGGGGAGTTTTCACCAACAATCCTAAATCTACTAGCACAAAAAGCCCATCCCAATTTGTGGGCACTCGGAAGCAAAACTTGGTAGATGGATTTAATAACGTTGTTGTTGTCATCAAAATGCATTGTCTTTGGAAATGTGCACAATTAAAGGTTGGAATCCAAACATTGCACACAAGCATTTTTCAATGACATGAAAAATTCCAAGATTATCGCCTAGTATTATTGTAAGTTTTATTTCCCCTCAACATAAAAGGTTGCCATTCTACAATGAAAACACAACAAATCTTCTAAGAGGGGAGAGGAAGGAACTACAGAAAGAATCTATTTGTAATGAGGGGTACAACTAAAGCAAGATGATGCAATAGAGAACAATAAAAAATAGATGCAAGAGAGAAGAAAAAAAAGAAGCAAGGAGGAGGATTAAAAATATTTATTTTAAAACCGAGCTTGGCAAAAGTGAAGGAAGTGACAACAACCAAAAAGAGAAAATGGGCCAAAGGATGCACAATTAAACAAAGGGGAATGGAGTCTACAAGAAAACCATATTGATGGCGGGGTTGACAATTGAAGAAAATTTCAATGTGAACAATAGCGGAGTGCAACAATAATGAATGACAATGATGGTTTTGAGAGGTGAATCGTAATCCCCCTCTAATTCTATCATTTGCGACAAATGAATACATTTTAATTGAATATGATATCCACGAGATTTGATCTACAAATATGGTTATGATGATTAGATACGTTGATATCTAAAGAAACAATAAATTCATTAGATAAACAGTTAATTATAAAATATGTGAAAAAACATTGAGGATATATATTAAAACGAACACACAAATGCCATAAGAATATTAAAACTTATGACAATGTGAATACATACACCTACTAAATGTTCCATTGAAATCCTTCTTTCATGTTGATATAAATATCCAACAATATCTTGGTTTTTTACATAGGCCCCTTTTAAACTAGGAGTCATGGCCAATTTTCAACCCAAATCTAACATTCTTAATGGTGTAAAATTTGAAATCGACCTCAAGGGCTTCACACTGGGAATTAAAGCTGAAATAATAAAATAAATTCACTTTGGCCCAAATTATAGATAAATATTGAACTTTGTGGCCTCTTATTGGGCCCAAGCCTAAAAAGAGGATACCATCAAATTTGGGAGCCCAATTTGCAACCCCTAGCGCCAATGTTCTAGCATTTGTTAATATCAAGACATCAATGTTCTAACAGTTGCTAATAAATTGGGGCCAATTTGCAACCCAAAAATGCTCAAAGTTGGCCACAAGTATTTTTGGCCCTAACTCTTAATGTTAAACGGGCCTTAATTGTACGAAGCCAAGTTATAAAAATATGAAAGGAATAGACATTATCAATGTAAAACTTGTGAATTCAGAAAATGATTTAGAATATAGTTAGGAATTAATAATAAATACATAAAATAAGACAAGCCGTAGTATCTACCTAACTTAAGACAACAAAAGGATCCAACAGTAGAAAGGAATGTGATTACAATGACACAAGTGGGATCCTATTCAATATCAAAGTGTCATCATATATAAAGGACCACATGATAGTTGTACCATCATAGAAAATTTGTGGGGAGTAAAAAGTGGTAGAATAAATGTAAACTTAAAAACAAAGCATTAGAGTAAGATAAAGACATGATGATACTCAATTTCAACATATGAAGCCAAAAAAATGGAATAATAACTTTTTAGAATACTATTTTCAAAGTGATAGATTTTCGATGATAATAAAAGTGTTGAAAAAAAATGGAATGACAAACCTCGGCACAAGTGATCATAGAAATCCATGAGAGTCTTAACTCCGCCGATGGTTGAATTGAGGTATTCATTAAAAGGAGGGCAATGATTATGGTAGTCTTAAAAAGAGTACTAACAAGTTTGTTATCATCAGAAACTAAACATTTGAACACAAGTTTAAGGGGCTAGTTAACAAAAATTTAGGCATTCAATGCAACATTTAATGCATAAATTTTTATGTAGGATAAATCATTTCTTGAATTTGGCACTATGATTATCAAAGGAAGACACCAAAGATATGAATAGAAGTACAACATCAACACAAAACATCATTTTGTCCCAACATTAGGTCACTATAACAATGAAAATTTGGAAACGCCCCCACATAAACCCTAAACAATCCCTTATTCATAATATAAATAGAGCAAAAAATAGGTTTTCATATAACCATTTTTGAAATGCAAATAACTATTTGAAGCAACAAACAATGTCCCAAGAGAACAAGAAGATGTTGAGGGCATAACTAGACGTACACAAAGGGAAAACATAGAACATCTACAATGGTTCAGAAAAAGACTGGAAGATGCATAACAAGGATACCGAGAGTCCAATTGAAATTTTTCTCTGCTAAGAAATTTTCAATGTTTTGGAATGAAAGAAGTATGTGATTCTTGTTTTGCCAAATTTTTCCAAGTATAGTAAATATAACTTTTTAGATTCTTGGTATGGAGAAATTTCAAATTTGGGGTGTTAATGACAAACTTGGTGCCCACATGTGTGACAAAGAAGTTGACAAGGTATACTTTCAAACTAGATAGGTGTCACACCTAATTTGATAATAGTCAAAGAATAGAAAATAAAACCCAACAGTTGAAGTTTTGGAAGCTATAACTAAAAAACATTGTGAATACAAAAAATGAAGCACTTTCAACTAATATTGAATATGATATGTGGGGTTGGCATTGTTTTCATTCACTAAAAGGTTGTTATGGACACCACCATCACTTGTCATTTGCATTATCACTTGCACCAACATAGTCACCTACATCATCACTTACATCAACATAGTCATTTACATCATCATTTGCACCAACATAATTGCTTGCATCATCACTTACACCATCACTTGCATTATCGTTCACTATTAATTAAGAAGTTTCTCAAGAAGCTTATTTGGTCGGTGCATTCATGGAAGCCTCTATGGAAGCTTCCTTGAGCTAGGTCCCTAATGGGGTATAAATAGGGGTAGGACCTCCCAGTACCTTCAATCTGTTCAACACTAGTTTTGGGTAGACTTTCTTTTCATAACCTTTGTTTCCATACATTATCAGAATAAAATTTTGATTGAATCATCTTCTAGCATATACCGTGTTCTTACATCACATCTTTATGTTTCTAATCTTGGATTAAACTTAGGCTTTGACACACCCCCCATGCTCCTTAATGGACTCAAATGTGAGTCCAAATTGAAAACAATGGAAGAACGAGGAATCAGGGCACGCTCCTTGGTTCGTAACACTTTGAGGAGTAGAAGGGTGTGCTGGAGCTCCGAGATGGGACTAGGAAGAATGACAAGCACTTAATCACTCACTTGGATCTACAGAAAACCAAACAACGAGTTAATTAATGCATAATTAGAACACTTTTGGTGTTAGGACGAGCCACGGGCAAATTCGAACTCACAAGACTCATCACGGCCCGAACTTGGGGGAAGCCACCACCTTCCCCCTTATAGTATACTCTATGTCTCTCCACAAGGCCCACATCCAAATGGCTTTTTGTCCTGGCACTCCCAAGTGGGAGTCCCGAAATTGCCAAAGTTGGGACTCTTGCGACTTTGGGGTCTCATAACTTTGTGTGCAAACCTTCGATTGAGATGAGGTCTAAAACAAAGTTGTAGCTATTGTTGAGAGCTTTTCAATGGTATGTCGCACGCCACCTGTATGCACGAAACTCAGGGTGATTCTTGACTTTTAGTGGTCGAAAGTCAAACTGCCAATTTGACTCCCAGCCTTTCTTTTGGCCATAACTTGTGTTTTAGATTCCAAATGGGTCATGCGAGCCCATTTTAGACATCTATGTTTCAATAACTTTCCAATGATATAAATAATTCCTCGAGCCATTGGGTTTTGACCTTTGTAATCGCTCTCCGAACATTCGAAAGTCCACCGGGACTCCAATTCCCAAAGTGGGAGTTCACTTGGGAGTGTGAAAGTTCTTTCCCTCACATTCTTTTGCACTCATGGGGGCATGAGAATGCGAATCCTGGGCTTAGTCTTGGCTTGCACCCTTGCAAGCCCTTTGCTTTGGTTGTGAGCCCAAGGCTAGGGTTGCGACAAGCTTGCATTTCTTGTGATTTATTTCCTTATTATGTCATTGGCTTAGTTCTTGTTCTTATAAGTTTTCGTGCCCATGACAAAGGTTGGAAGAGCAAATTCTGGCAAGGAATCAACAAATGATGAAACTAACACTGAGTTTAGAAGCAATTTACATTCGACAAAAATCTTAAGGCTTTGAATTATTACTTTAAGGTTTTGAGAGTATAAATGAAGGTTTGAGCTTCATTTCACTCTCTTTGTGGAATTATGGATGTAATAGAGGGAAAGGAAGGGAAGAGTTCAAGAGTTCCTGAAACCATCCCCAAGTAGCTCATACACAACCAACTGAGTGATTTTTTGGTGTGTGTTGCAAAATTAAAAAAAGTCAAACCGAAGCTTAGCTTGCATGCTTTTAAGACATTCGAGCTTGGGATTGGACTTTCCTTTGAAGGAAACCTAAGCTTAGACTTTGTCCAAATTGGACCCAAACTTGAACTTGAGTTTTTTACCTTCTTTTTCTTATTGTAATGCATGTCTAATCTTGGCACCACATGAGCTCAAGCTTGGGTTTGTAATCAGACCCAAGCTTGACCTTGGGGTTTTTTTTTTTCTTTTGTTACATGTGTCATTGACCTATTCGTGGTGTTAAGAATTGTTTGACAATGCATGACAAATCGTAATAAAGTTCGGGTTCCACTCCAAACCTAAGTTTGAGCTTGGGTTTTTTTCTATTTTTTGTGTTACAGGCGCCATTGAGCTCCTTTCAAGGGCTTGGAATAGTTCAACAATGGATGTGAAACTCAAGCTTAAGCTTGGGTTTTTTTGGTTGTAGGTGTTGCCAAGTTCTTCTTGGCATCATGAATAGTTTGGTGACACATGAAAAACCTAAGCTCAAGCTTGTGTCCCATTTTGAACCCAAGCTTGAGTTCAAGTTTTTTTTCTTTTTTTCGTAAAAATTATTGAACTATTTTTGGCATTGAAAGTAATTCAACAGTGCATGAGGAATTTGAACTCAAGCTTGGGTCCCATTTCGGACTTGAGCTTGAATTCAAGTTTTTTTTTTTGGTTGCAAGTGTACCGAACTACTCTTAAGGTGGATAATAGTTTGGAGGCACATGAAGAATTCAAGCTCAAGTTCAAGTCCCATTTTTTACCAATGCTTGAGCTTGTGTTTTCTTGTTTTTTTTGTTACAAGCACAATTGAACTACTTTTGGCCCTAAGAGTAACTTGATGGGGATGAAAAATTTGAATTCAAGCCCGTGTCCCATTTAGACTATTTTTTTTGTTACAAGAACTACCGAACTACTTTTGGTAGAAAATTAATAATGCATGAGGAACTTGAACTTGAGCTTGGGATTTTTTTTTTTTTTTTTTTTTTGTTTTTATCAGACTACTCTTGGGTCCAAAAGTAGTTCAGTGGTGCATGAAAAATTCAAGCTCAAACTTGTGTCCCATTTCGGACTTGAACTTCCGATTGGGTTTTCTTTTTGGTAGGCACTTTTTAGTTACTTTCAACACCAAAAGTAGTTCGACAACACATGAAGAACCTAAGTTCAAACTCGAGTCCCATTTCAAGCTAAAGCTCGAACTCAAGGGTTTTTTTTGTTGTAGGCATTATCGATTTACTTTTAACGCCAAAACTAGCTCAACAACACATGAGGAACCCAAGCTCAAGCTCATGTCCCATGTTGAATTAAAGCTTGAGCTTTGGGTTTTTTTTGGGTTGTTGTTGCAAGAACTATCGAACTATTTTTGCCGCTAAAAGTAGTTTGGGTCCACATGAAGAACCTAGGTTCAAGCTTGGGTACCGTTTCGGACCCAAGCTTGAGCTTGGGTTTTTGTTTTTCAGTTGCATGCACTACTAAACTATTCTCGGGGCCAATAATAGTTCAGAGACGCATGAGGAATCCGAGCTCAAGTTCAAATCCCATTTCGAACCAAAACCTAAGTTTGGGGTTTTTTTTGTTTTTTTTACAAACACTATTGAACTACTTTTGGCCCAAATAATATGTTAGTGGCACATGAAGAACTTGAGCTCAAGCTCACATCCCATTTCAAACTTGAGTTGAAGTTCAAGGATTTTTTAAAAAAGAATTATGGAATTATATTTGGCATTGAGAATAGTTTAGTAGTGCATGAGGAACTCGAGCTTAGGTCCCATTATGGACCCAAGCTTGAACTTGAACTTTTGCACGTGTTGTTGAGCTACTCTCGGGGTTGAAAATAGTTTAGTGGGGCAAGAGGAACCTGAACTCAAGCTTGGGTCCCATTTCGAACTAGAGCTTGAGCTTGGGTTTTTTTTAATTGCAAGCATTGCTGAGTTAATTTCGGCCCCAAGAATAGTTCGATGGTGCATGAGGAACCCAAATTCGAGCTTGTGTCACATTTCGGACCCTACAAGCTTGAGATCAATTTTCATTTGTTTTGTAAGCACTTCCAAATTACTTATGGCACCAAAAGTAATTCAACAATGCATGAGGAACTCAAGCTTGAGCTTGGGTCCCATTTGGGACCTAAGTTTGAACTCGGGTCTTTTTCTATTTTTTTTTGTTGCAACCCTTGCCAACCTACTTTCAAATCCAAGAGTAATTTGACAACATACGAGGAATCGAAATTCAAGCTTACATCCCATTTGGGACTCGAGCTTGAGTTCGAGTTTTGTTTTGGTTTTTTGTTGCAAGCCCTATCGAGTTACTCTTGACGTTGAAAATAGTTTGGTGACATATGAGGAACCCAAGTTCAAGCTTAGGTCCCATTTCACGCTTGAGATTCATGTTTTTTTTATGTTTTTTGTTGTTGTAGGCACTACTAGTCTACTTTTAACACCGATATTAGTTTTGGAACGCACGATGAACCCAACTTCAACCCAATTTTTTTGAAAAAACCCCAAAACCTTTTGAATTTGGACCTAAGCTTGAGCTCGGGTTTTTGTAATTTTTTTTTCTGCAATTATTGCCAAGCTATTGTTAGCATCGAAAGTAAGTTGATAACATATGAAAAACTTGAATTCAAGCTCAAAAAAATTTATTGGTTTTTGTTTTTTTTTTCCCTGCAAGTACTTTCAAACTACTTTGGGTTCTACCGATAGCTTAGTGATGCATGCCAAACCCAAGATCAAATTTGAAATTTAGTTTTCGATTTTTGGATTTTGTTTGTTTTTTTTAATTAAAAAAATTTAACATGTATCTTTAAACTACTTTCAATGCTGATAGTAGTTCAACGGCACATGCCAAACCCAAGCTCAAGTTCAAAAAAAAAATTGGTTTTTTTTCGTAGGTACTTCTAAGCTACTCCAAGAGTAATTCGATAGTGCTTGCCAAACCTAAGCTCAAGTTTGAATTATTTTTTAATTTGTTTTGCAAGTACCTTTGAACAAGCCTTGGCATTGAAAGTGACACATTCCCAAGCTCCTTGATAGACTCAATGTGAGTCTAAGGTGAAAATAGTGGAAGGATAAGGAGTTGGGGCACGCTCTTTGGCTCATAGCACTTTTGGGGTAGAAGGGTGTGTTGGAGTTCCGGGATGGGGACTAGGAAGAGTCACAAGCAATTCAATTATTCACATGGACCTGCGCGAACTAAATAACAAGTTGGTTAATGCATAGTTGAAACATTTGTTGGTGCACGGACGAGCCATGGGCAAACACGAACTCACAAGATTCACTATGGCTCGGACTTGGGGGAAGCCACCACCTTCCCCCTTATAATATTCTCTATGCCTGGCCACGGAGCCAACACCCAAATGTCATTCTATCCTGGGACTCCCAAGTTGTAGTCCTAAAATTCCCAAAATTAAGACTCTCGCAACTTTGGAGGCCCAAAACTTTGTGTGCAAACCTCCAATTGAGGTGAAGTCTACAACAAAGTTGTAGCCCTCGTTGAGAGCTTTTCAATGGTATATGGAAAATTACCTACATGCAAGGAAATTAGGGAGATTCCCGACTTTTAGTGGTCAGGAGTCAAATTGGCAATTTGACTTTTGGCCCTTCTATTAGTCATAACTTATGTTTTAAGTGCCCAAATGGGTCATACGCACCCATTTTAGACATCTAAGTTCTAAGAGCTTTCCAATGACAAGGAACTCTTCAATCCAATGACTTTTGACCCTTGCAATTGCCCTCTAAAGATTCGGAAGTCCATTGGGACTCTAACTCCAAAGTAGGAACTCACTTGGGAATGTGGGGGTTCATTCCCTCACACTTTTTTACACTCCTGAGAGCATGACATGTTACTCATGGGCTTCACTCTTGGCCCACACCTTTGTCAACCTTTGCTTTCGTCGTGAGCCTGAGGCTAAGGTTGCAACAAAAAGTAGTTCAATGGCACATGACAAACTCGAGTTCAAGTTCAAATAATTGGTTTTTTTTTGGCAAGTACTTATGAGCTAGTCTTAACACTAAAACTAATTTAGTGGTGCATGACAAACCTGAATTCAAGCTCAAAAAAAAAATGGTTTTAAAAAATATATATAAACTTTTTGGAGGTACTTTTAAACTAATTTTGGCCCCAAAAGTAGCCTGGTGTTGTGTGACAAACCGAAGTTCAAGTTTTTAAAAAAATTGGTTTTTAAAAAATTAAATTAAATTTATAATTTCTACAAGTAACTCTAAGCTACTATAGGCATTGAAAGTAACTTGGTGACACATTACACCTTTGAATTCAAGTTTGAATTTTTGATTTTGATTTTGATTTTTTTTGTTTTTTGATTTTGTTTTTTTTCCTTTTTTTCAAACAATTTTGAACTACTTTTGGTGCCAAGAATAGCCCGTTGGAGCTCAAGTTTGTTTTTCAGTTTTTTGGGCTATTAATTTTTTTACAAGAGCTTTAAATTGAGCTCCAATTGGATTGTAGTTTCTAATTTCTTCTTGTTTCATTTGAAAATATTGGAACCATGTTATATGAATTGTCTGAAGGTTTTCAACTTTGTTTTGTAGGACGCCATTAGGGAGGCTTTCATGATGACCCCCATAAGTGAGGTAATGGAGGTTAGTGGTTAAATTTCCAATCGTTTATTTTGAATTCTCATTTTATTTGTTAGTAATTGATTCCAACTTTCTTTTAGATTTGCACATTTTATAAGCTCTTGAGACCATGGATAACATGTCCTTTGATAAGAAAACTCAAGCTGTCCAACAACATACGTTCAATTTGATTAAAATCCTTGACAAGCATAAGATATTGCCAAAGAGGAAGGTTCGAATGAACATCCCCCTATGCAAGATGATTTCCATGTTTGTTGTCAATCATGCATTCAAAATAAGTGTCTTGAAGATGAAGCAAGCATTTCATACTAGATATTATAAAGGAGATAAGGTATTCTATGTATTTCCCTTAAATTGGAAGGAAGCGAAATAATTTCTTGATTCCTATGTTGACTTTTGGAATGCCCACTAACGTTCCAAAAATGAAAAATTGAAAACCTCTTTCTTGGAGATTTGGATCTCAAGTTTTTCTCAAGGCACAATTTTTTTTTGGTGGGATGGCAACCATATGTTATAGGCTTGGTTACCTTACATCTAGCATGTGCACAATGGCACTACTCGATGAACTCTATTGTGTTCAATACTTCGCATGGTCTTGTTGAGCTCCTCACATCCACGACAAACCTAAACAAACAAGTTTCTCACCTTTAAATGATGTGACGAATTCTTAATGGCATTCATGTATGCTCTCTTTGAAAGCTTTGATGTTTTTCATTCAAATGCAAAAGTTTGTCTAGGATGCTACCTTTTTTTGCAATAGAGGAGTTTCACTCTAATCCCTTGAGGGATTTTATATTGCCTTGATATGTTGAAGCTGAAGCCCCAAGTCTTGGCTTCCAGGGTTTCACCACCTAAGGTTAGGAATCTTGTTTTATGTGATCATATAATCAGAACTTTCATAAATGATGAAGCATTGGAATGAAATAGGTTGTCTATGTGTTGGGCTTAGGGGTGGATTGTTTTGTCACAAGCCTTTGTGTGGTCTTCAGGTTCGGTGGAGAGTTCTAATAAAGATGTTTTCTCTTTTGGATTCTTGTGTTGCACTTCCTTGTATGGCATTTCTACTTTTCTTGCCCCTTTCCAATCAACACCATTCCAATGTGAATGTGTTACATTCTAACATGTATTTTCCATTGTAAATATCTGGCATTATTTATACTACAACATTTTATGTTTCACACACATGTGGCCCTACCAAATATATGTGTGAATAAATATAATAGTTACCAATGAATATTGATGGGAAAATGGCATTATTTGAAAAAATCAAATAAATCCTTTGTATGGTGTTATGTTGATAAATTATTTAACTTGCAAAAGGATGAATGTTTGAAAACATACTTTCAATCAATTTAGGAGTGAAATTTTTTGCCTTACATTTTTTTCAAGTTATGATTCAAAAGATTACAAAAACACCGTACTACATAATGACCAAAGTGTATCATCTTGTGTTTTGATTTTTATCACCCGTTCTTCCCCTACTCTTTGTGTCAAAAGTAGAGGATGAAGAATAATTCAAGTGTCCAAGCAGGTTAGTTAATGTTTTTTAGGCCTGCTTCACACTAGGAATCAAGGATATAAAAACTTGGAGCCAACTTTGAGTTTTTTTGGGCTGCAATTTGGCCCAAATTTATTAATATGCTAGAACATTAATGTCAAGGTATTACTAAATGCAACAATATTGGCTTCAGAGGTTACAAATTGGGCTCCCAAGTTTGATGGTATCCTTTTATCAGCCTTGGGGCCAATACATAAAGTTTAGCATTTATTAGTAGCTTGGGGCAAATTGAATTTATTTTTTCTTTTAGCTTTTACTCCTTGTGTAAAGCCCTCGGGGTTGATTTCAATTTTTGCACCAACAGGAATATTGGATTTGGGTTGAACATGTCCATGACTCCTAATGTAAAATAAGCCTTAGTGATGCATTCCATATTTTACAAGATACCATGTAATGAAAACTTCCATGTTCCTATGTGAAATTACAATACATGAAGATAGACCTCAAATCCAATTATGCACCAATCATTGAATATTAAACCATGTTACTAAAATGCTTACTCCTCCTTACAACAATTGTGATATTGTATCATAGTTTGTTGTGTTTTAAATAATGCCATCACAAGAATACATTTGCATATATGTTTCCTTTCAATTATATATTTTTAAAACCATTCCATATCAATTGGTGTGGAATTCCACAAGGAATGTTATCCTGGGGTTTGCTCCATGCCCTAGTTCCAAGAAGTTGTATTGAGAACGAACATCATGTAATTTCGTAGATATTTGCCTTGCACATACCTCTTGGGCTTCCATGAAAATTCTTGTTCTCTCCACTCACCACCACTGAACAATGTTTTTCACATGCAATGGAAAGAACTCTAGACATTGTTTTCTTCTAAAAAATTTGTGTTAGTAAGCAAATGATTTCCTATTATACTTTGCATGCTTGTAGCCAACTAATTTTCTCTTATTAAAAATTTATCATTAGTTTAAAACTTTCATTGTTTTCCCTGAAAAAACAATTTACATACACCAAAATTAACTCTAATACATGCCAACTCTGTGATGTTTCAAGCCTTGGCTTTCAATAGTTCAATCTACATTTATAAACCCAACTTCTAAACTTTTAAAATTTTTTTCCCCAATCAACAAAAGCTTCATGTCCAAATGGAGTTTTTGACAACTATACATTTTGGATTATAAACTATCCTAGGCAGTATGCTGCTACTTATTTTAAATATCAACGATATTGTTTGTCCTAATATAAAACATATTGAGTAGAGCCAATTTCCTTGGGTTTGTTGTTTGCATCACTGTAGTCCATTTTTGTCTTTAGTGTAGTCAGTTTTGTGCTTTCCTCTTCCTCATCCGTCATGGCATCTTTTGGGCATGGTGTCTTTGGCATCATGTTTTTTTCTTCGTCATCCAACTTTGTCATTCCGCCATCTAAGCATGTTGTAGAGTCCTCCTCCACCTAGTTGCTAATTATATTAGCCTCCACTAGCTAGTCCATTTCCCTGCTGTAAACAAATACTAGTGCTTCAAATGGATAATCCTTTGCATCTTAATCATTTCTTGGCCATTTGTTTTCTAAGATTGAATTACTTATTTTTTGGGAGCTTGGAAACCCAATAGTTAATTACACTATTGATGAAATTGTGTTTTGAAATTTCTATTTCTTGGGTCTGTTTGCCATGGATTGTCCCTAGGTGGTTGTAGCAAGTTACTCAGAGACTCCGAAATAAACATTTTGATCATTGTCCCATATATCTTATAATCCTACAAATGGGTAGTAGGTGCTTAATAGCCTACCTTTGCTTAAAACTCTGCATCTACATTTTTCAATTTTTTTTTTACAAATAGGTACAAATCCAACTTTGATGGTGTTTGACAAGAGTGTCGTGGATATGGATACTGTGACATGATGCAAATGAAAAAGTTTTATCCTAGGTTTCTTTGATAGAACCCTTCAACCTTAAGATAAAACTAACTTGAATGCACAAAATATCGCACATTTGGGAACATGTTGGACTGGTGACATACTTGTAGTTGTCCATTCAAAATCTACATTTAAATCTAGCATGGCAACCATTGGTTTTACTTGGATCATTTGGTTGGCAGTGGTGAGTTTGGAATGGTAGCATATGCCAAAACGACACCAAATGGTAGAATAACTACCTATGTTTCAACAACCACGAAATCATGTATTTGCCTATGATAATCATTTACTATTTTGATCTAATATTTTCAATGATTATTTGTTTCAACTGTCACTATGGATTCAATAAGCAATTTCAAATTCAACCTTCATTTTAATTATTTTTTCATAATTAAATATTTCCTTTTGAAATCACATATATATTTTGAACAAATATTCATGTTAACACATGTATTGAACCACAATTTAATGCAAACAATGGGATTTTGGTTCCTCCTTCATTTGTTGACACATCGTTTTTTTTTTACTATTGTACATGTTTCATGGTTTTGATGATTCACTAGACGTTTTAACATTGTGTTCCTAAATTTTATGGCACCCAAGTTTGCTGCTTAGAATTACATACAATTATGTTTGAGGTTTCATGAATTATGTTGATAGAAAGTTGCAAAGTGTTACCAAATCCTCTATTGACAAATTGTTCAATAAGCTTGTGAAAAAATGTTTTATCAACTTCTTCTAACTCGCATGTTCTTTGAAGAAATCCATGGCATGTGTAAACATTGCCCAATTGTAGTCTTTCATATCCTCCTTGGAAATGTTTACAGTCTATTTGAGCAATGCAAGATTTTCTTTGTCTATCTTCACAATCACCCATCGCCATGTTGCCCATTTATCTATTTTGTCAATTTCCATTTTCCATTATGCTCCCCATGTTATGATTTCCAGTAAATGCCAATGTTCATGGAAAAGTTCATCCATTTTCATTATTCATCCACATTTTTATCCATAAATATCATTCATCCATGAACACATGGAAAAATATTCCTCCATATCACCAAATATTGTCTCCCACGTTTCAAATAATATTTTCCAAATATTTTGTTGACATCAACATAATATTCCAAATTGGATCATGTTCACTTATTCACGCTCACTTACTCACTACTCATGCTCCACACTCATGAAATAACATCCCTACCATGCATGTTTTTGGTTTTCAATATATAATTGAATCATATCTATTTCTTTTAACTCTAGAGATGTAAAATTTTAGTAAAAACCCTTTTACAAAATATATGGCAAATTTAACCATCAACCATCATTCCTTGAACTTGGGAATGACGTTGTACACTTGTTGTAAACCTTTTTTTGATAACACTTGAGCTTTTCATTCCTGCCCATATTGGATGCCCATTTCATCACAATTCCATATGTAATATGTAGGGCAATTATGTTGATTGTTTAAAAAAATTAAGTTTTGATGAGATGAATTACATACTTCACTTGTGAATCCTTGTGTTATGTAGACTTCAAGTGCTAAAAGTATAGTGGTTAGTCTTGGATGTTTATGCTTGAACCAATATCACCATGAATCTTTAATATTCCATCCTTGAATGGTGTAGGGTGGGTTTGGGTGAATTTTGTTACCTTTAATTTGAATTTTTATAATGTGATCAACAACCCACACTCTTGCACATCAAATATCCAACCTATGATAATTACTTCCTTGTCATATGGATTAACACATCCAGTGGGTCATGTTTTTAAAATCTAGTCTTGTTGTTGAAGTGGTTTAAAAGAGATGTGAGAAGTATATTCCAAAATTGGTTGGCCTTCTTCAATGATGTAACCCATTTTTCCACTACACCTACAACTTTTTAAAGGCCTTTTGTTGTCCATTTGTTTTTTTTACTTTTAGTTGTGATAATCTTTATCCTTATTGATTCATTATGAGAAATCATGTCCTTTGTAGCTTGTCCAATGCAATTAAAAAATAGCTAATGCAACTAATAATTAGCTACATCAAACACATTCTTAGTTGCATTAGACACATTTTAGTTGCATTGAACAAGTTGCAAAAGACATGATTTTTCATAATGATTTATGGCTTGTGGTTTGTGGAGGTGCCATTAGTGTATTGTTTTTATTAGTTGGTTGGTTCAACAAACAACTCCTCCTCCAAGGCATGTTGAACATCTTGGTTGATTTGGTCTTCCTAACTTCCATTAAATTGGGGTTCACATTTGGGCCCCACCAAAGGTATACCCTTGTTCTTCTTCAAATCAAAGCAATACCACCAAAACTCAATCAAGGCTCACATCAAAAAATGATGGGGGCATCGCCATCTCCAACATGCAAATAGTCGTTGCAACATCCTCCTTAAACATGATAATTTCATTCAAGTTTATGACTTTTGGGTGAAAGCATGATTGAACATACAATTTCTAGATGTACTTGCAATACTACAAAGGAGCCATCACCAATGTGATTTTACTTTCAAATTGAATGATTAGGATGTTAAAAACATGTGCTAAGGTTTAACCTTGTTTAGTACCATATTAACATTGATTTCCAATGAAATTTACATTGATTTACCTTAGTGCATACTCAACCTAAATCTTTCAACCAACTTTATTCATAAGTTTTTCAAATTATTAAATTGTCCATTGTACTTGTGCACCTAATTTCAATGAATCTAGAGCTAATTTTTTGTACATGATTTCTTCAGATCGTGACCTAAGGCATGTCAAATTTTGAATTAATTTGGTGTAAGTGTTAAGACACATGAAGTTTTTGAAAAATCAGTCCCTTATGCTTTTAAATTGAAATTATTCATTTCAAATAATGCATCTGAATTTTTCAAAAATCTAATAACATATTTCCCTCGAGGATAGTTATGGGAACATTTCATCTTGAAACATTTAATTCAAAATATCAAAATTTTATGTACTCATTTCATTAGACAATTTTTATTTCTAAATTTTTTTAATGAATTATCACAAATTACTATGATGTTACAAAACCCCAACTTTTATGTGTTTAGATACATATGGATGTCTTAAATGGTGGAAATATTTCATTTATTAAAAAAGTCAAAGTTTGGTGGTACTAACACCATGAACATTAAGTTGTTTGTCAAGACATTTGGTGTTATGGCCAAAGTACAATCAAAGTACAATGTGGTGATATCCAAATTTAAATCATTTCTAGAATTAAAAGGTTGATTTCATGTAAATTGTGATTTTATGATTGAAATTCCATTAGATTCTTATTTCATCTTGGTGTGGAGTACTTTGTTAAATAAATATGGAAAACTGTCATTTGAGACAAAACTTTAGTGCATTCAATCATGTTTTCACCCTTTTGCACATATCCATCGAACACCCTATTTAACCACATGATGGTTTTTTTGGTGTTCTCTTCCATGAGCACATGCCAATCATGTGCTTTCATGCTAGCCCACCTCTTGATTAACACATGTTTAACCAAAGAGGCGGAGTACTCGGATGGTACCTTTAAGGATGCAAACCGACTTTGGAAAGTTGAAAGCGCCCTTTCATTTAACACATAATTGGCATGTGGCATCATCCATCGTGATGGGTTTTGTGGGTTGTGGGTAAGCCATAGGTGCGGGCATAGGTTTTGCACCTACAAGTCCCACCTCACCTCCTTGTTGTCCTTCTCACCACAAATGGTCCAAATTACATTTTCACACGCATTCTTTTCCACGTGCATAACATCTAATCAATGCATGATCAACAAATCTTGCCATAATCCCATCAACTCAAATTGATTTAGCTAAGTAATATTAGTTGGCCTTGGTTCCTCTACACAACTTCATTGCAACCATAGTGATCTTTGCAAGACCACATTGCAACTATGAAAGTACAAATGTAGCAACATTAATTGCAAAAAGGAGTGTGTTCCAACTTGTATGTATGCTTCAATTCAGTTAAGACTTCTTGTCAACTCTGTTTGCCACATTTCACAACTTCTAAATTTTGGGAGGGCAATTAACATAATTTATGTACCTTGAAATAGGGTAGGTCATATAGAATGGACCTACGTTCACCCTATGGACCTTGGAAGGGTCATTAATAAACCATGGTTGTCCACCTTCTCCAATCTAATGTTCGGTCTCCATGCCCTTTGCTTCCACTTCATGCCTTGTTATTATGGGGGGTTCACCTCTTTCTTTCGAATGCCCATTAAATGCATCCTTGAATTGTGGTAATTGGTATGGATGTTTATGTCGAAACCACTTACAATGGCCCATATGCACTGCCTTCCCCAAGGTTGATGAATGCTAATATGTAGTTTCTAGCCCACATTTAGGACAAGCAATACATCTTTGGTGTACACACCCATATAACAAGCCATACCCTTGAAAATCATTGATGGTCCACATGACCATGGCACGAAGATTGAAAGAATGGTGCCCCTTTGGTTTGGCAAAATATAATGTTTAGACACCAGGCATCCAAAATGTCTTCAATTCCTCCACAAGTGGAGTAAGAAATACATCAATGTTGCTCATGTTAACACTTCCCCAATATAATCAAATGAAATTAACATGAAAAATCACTTTGTCACCAACCATGGTGGTAAATTATAGAGCAAAATGTACATGGGCCAAGTGGACCATATACATAACTTTTCAGAAAATGGATTAAATCCATTAGTGGATATTGTTAACCTCAAATTTCATGACTCATTGCCAAAATCTAACCAAGCCTCATTTATGTGGGCCCAAGCTTTGCCATCCACAACATGGCACACCATACCATATGTGCTCTTGTTCTCCACATGCCATTGTATTAGTTGTGACATGGTAGGGGAACGATACATCCACTTTAGATATGGAATTAGGGGGAAATGCTGTAAAATCTTTGTGGGTACCATTGTCTATCCAACATGTTTATACCTTTCCTTCCCACACTTTGGGCAGTGAGTAAAATTTGCATATTCCCCTTTATACAATACAATCCCATAACTACATGCATGAATTTTGTTGTATTTCAAGCCAATATATTGTGTCAATGTTTTGGCACCATGCATGCTACTAAACAAACAATTGTCCATAGGCAACAAAAATTTGTGCAATATAAATAATAATTCATCCACAAATTTGTTAAAGTAACCATGTATGGTGCACATGTTCATTAGTGTCAATGTGGCTACAAGTTTGCTACACCATGCACTAGCATAAAACATTGTACGAACATCTTGCAAGGTGTTTAAATTGTCCATTACAACATCTTCACTTGCACCTAGGTCAAGGTCTTGCACTAGAGGATTGTCTTCATCTTCATTGTCATTCAAGTTTAGGTCCTATAATGTAGGACCATCCTCTTCAAGGTTTATTTTTGTTGCACTTGTCCTTACAATTTCTAGCATTTCATATTTGTGTTGCACGTCCTCAACTATGGTTGTGGTGGGCCTTGGGTTCTCTATGGGCATACATGGCTTTAATGTTAGCGCTAGGGTCTCCTTTCCAAATGCATCCACCGAAAGTTGTTCTATTTGTATGTCTTTGTTGACCAACAATCCTTCCACCCCTTGGAGAGTCGAATGCCTCTCGATTGTTGCCATAGCAAGTTGCATTGCACCTACCGCCCATTTTTCATCAGATGAGTCTTGGTCCCTAGGTCCTTTCCAAACATGATAAAAAGGGTGCCTTCCATACTGTATCAAATGCTTTTGCATTGTTGCCATGGACATTCATCACCTACATCCCCTATACTTTGTGCAAGGGCAAACCAAAGAGGTCATGCCATTCCGATGGGCAAGCTATTCCTCATGACATTAAAGTCTTTCATCTCACATTTGGATCTGAGTTGGGTGGGACAATGGCCTTGCATGTTGCAGGATGTCCACTTACCCCACTATATCCATGAGCTTAGTTTACTGGTAAATTCCTTACATTTCAATTTTTACTTGTGATGAATTTCATGACACTCCTTGCACTAGATGTTGAATTTTGAAAGAGGTTTTGTGAATGTCAAAAGGCATTGCATTAGTTGGGTTATTCGTGAAACAAGTGTCATGGATGTAAGGTGCTATTATTTTAGTTGTTGGGTCAATTGGGGTAGGGTGGTTCAGGTGGTTCATTGATCCACGAGAACCATTCAATTGCAATGGGTATGAGGGTTTGCCACTTGGGAACGCGAAAGGTTGTGGTGATTATGATGTTTTACCAAGACATAACTGTAAAAGGATTTCATTATTTTTTTTCACAACATAGGTGTTTTGGTACAAATTTTGAAATTCGATGATGTAATGCATTCTCTACTTTACCCTTCAATCATTTAGGTTGTGTTTATGCAAGCTTTCACATCACATTTTTTTAGTTCAACGATCACTTGTACGATAATACGGTGTTTTTGTTCAAAGTTCACACATTGTTTTCTTCGTGTTCACATGAGCTTTAGATTTTTATTTTATTTTTTGCGATCCTATGTTGATCAAGTTAGGGTTTGCAACCCCATTGCTCAACTTGCAAGTGCCAAATATGACAACAAATAAAATTTGAGCCAAGGTTCACTCAAAGTGTTTTCATTGCATCATGTAATGAGGTAGCATGATTGTTTAGACTTGTGGATAAATTTTTTTGTGTACTCTCTATTGTAAAATCCTACCATCTATCTTACTTCTAGCTTTGGTCTAAGAATGTAACTTTCTCCACTCTATCACATGGTTATTTGGAATGTAGGACATCAAGTTGGTCTAGCTCAACAATTGCCAACATAAATTATACCTCAAGTTTGCGGATTTCATTTACATCTTACACTTGAAAGTTGTGGAAATAAGTGTACATGCAACCTATAGTTCTTAGACGAAACAAACTCAAATTTAGGAGGATGTGGGGGTAGTAATCCTAATCTAAAGGTCATGTTCAAGAGTAATAAAATTTTTGTGAAGTTTTACAGGTGACCTATTGTCAACTATTTGTTATCAAGGAACCCATTATGTGCTTGCTACATTCAAATTCCTTACCACATGCAGTCCATTGATTCGGTAAGGTCATATGTATGATTGTGGTTTACAGTTCTTGTGTCTGTTCATTGTAACAAGTGGTTTCCATTGAAGTGCATGGTTGGAAGCTTTGCACACTCCACATTACCAGTGGTAGGAATTCCTTGTCATTACCTTTGTTGTCTACTTTTATAGTTGGGTGTCATTTTCATTGTTGCATGCTTTTGTAGTTAGATTTGAGTAAATGTTGGTTGATGCAAGAAGAATTTGACGAAGATAATGGATATGTTTCTCATGTGCATGATAGGGTTGTTACTAGATGTTAGGTCAAACGAAATTGGTGTTTTGTTTAATTTTGTTAAACTATACTTCAATAAGGGACAACCAATTCAATCAATGAATTGTTGATTAAACATCAAACAAGATGCATGGGCACCATGGGAGTGGTAGCTCAACTTGGTGGCAACATGTTACATTATTCTTTTAATTGGTTTTTTTCTTATTACCTTGTAGCTAATGACACACCTATGCTTTAATTTTTGTTGGATTGGAAATGCAAATCTTAGTTAAAAAATTTAGTTGCAAAGTTTTTAGCGGTCCCTAATATACTACAATGGGATATATGGGATTTACGGCAAGTAGTCACCACTAGGATTCAGCTATTAGTTTTAGATTGGTGATGGAGCAATCTTCACGCCAAGCAATCAAGGTTATGTAGATTCTTATGCACTGAATTGGTGCAAAATTTAAGGAAATTTTCTTCATGCCCTTCATTATTTCAAATATGGTGCCATCTAACTGCCTTATAGTGTTTACTTGCTTACATTTTGAAAAGTTGGAGTTGTTTTATTACACGAGCTTGGTCAACAAAAAGACTTTATAGGTTGCAAAATGTGAACATGTTGAATTCTTTGACTTGTGCTATGGTGTTATGAAAGCTAAAATCTTGCACTGGATAAGGTAAAAACTATCGTTTTGCACCAAGGTTAACATTCAGGTTATGGCAAAGCAGTAGGTTAATCTAGCCATATTTGGATTGGGAAATTGAAAAATACAATTCAGTAGTGCCAAACTTTTCTAGGTTTATGGAATTTTTGCCAACTTTAGAAATAATTGAACTCATTGAAGTCAATTCAACTATTTTGGTATTGAAAACAATGGTTGATATGCTAGCATGATAATGGAAAGGTTGTTTTGCTAGTGGGTCATATGTGTGATCTTTGATTTGGAATTTTTTTGTTGTTCTTTGGGTTATACATTGATATGCATATCAACACAAATCATAATTTCCTTGAGCAAAACCCTTAGGACAACAGGGACCAATATGGATTACACACTTGTTGGATGGCCAAGGTTGATAAAATGAAATGCAAATGCCTAGGCTTGATGCATCATGCTTATATTCCAATGTTGAGAGGTTAGATGCTTGACATGTTGTTTAACACATGCATGGTGGATAACTTCATTTGTAAGGGGCCCAAAAAATTGGTGATTATTTACACCAAGAATGTGCAACCGGTAAAGGATATGTGAATGGACAAGGGGCAACTCTCATCTATGGAGGTGTTAATTTTGTGGCAAAAACCATGTTCAACTATTCTACACCAAACATGTTCATAGGAAACTCACACAGTTGTTGCAAGATTTAATTCTAGGGTTAATTACTATATATTCTATTTGCATATGTGGCATGATGTTTAGGATTGTTGAACCCATTCCTCTATGTGAGCCCATCTTTATGGATGAGCGCATCTTTGTGTTTGGATTGTGAATTTGGGCAAGAAACTTCAATTCTAGACAAGTGGGCAAGCCTATACTTTTATGTGTGTACACATAAGCCAAGATGTAAAGTATGTTTGATTGTAGTTGAGCATGATAAAATTTGAAAACAGAGCTTATCAATGGAGCTCAAGGTTGCTCGTAATAATGCAGAATGTGGGGAGGCCCAAAATTGGTGATAGATTGTCTCCAACTTTTTGGTTCATTTGATTTGCAAAATAGTTGTGGAGGTTTTTGCTATTGGATGTTTGCAAGTTGGGTAGATCATCAAACCTTGGTTGTCATATTAGACAATTGGTTTTAGGTCATCATCTTCATTCTATTTTGCAAATTTTTGTATAATTTTTTTCCACTATGTCACATTGATGGTGATTTAATAAAACAAAATTTGACAAGGTTGAAATGCCAATTTTTCCACCTCACTCTTCATGTTTACATTTATAATAATAATGTTAAATCAATTATTTAAATACACGTAGGTGAAACAAATGGAAAATGAAGTGGATAGTTTGATGGCATACATCGAATGGAAAAGCCAAAATTAAAACATTCATATTCCACCCCCAATTTTTACAATGCAGTCTTTGGATGAGCTTAAGTTTGGCATCCACAACCTTGCTAAAAGTTGGATAAATGTCAAATTACACACCCGAATCTTTGTGTTTTATATAGTTTTGTACTTACTTGAAAGCAAGTTCAAGGCAGAATGTGGAATGTAATCTAAATCAGAGTTGTGTACCAGGATAAAGTTCTTGGAAGACACAAAATCATATTGCATCATAATGTGCATTGTTGGCCCAGGAAAGTGTTGAAGAACATAGGTAGGTCATTGAAAATTTGCGAGATAAATGCTTGTAAGGTGGTGTTGCTTTAATGTATATTTTGTATGGAGCAACTTTGGCAATTTTTGTTTTCCTTCCTCAAATCATCTTGTTCATGAAATACAAAGGTATGAAATCATAAGTCTAGCATTTATGGTCTGGAGAGCTAGCTCTTGGTGGTAAACATGGTCTATGGTTTGGAGATGGTGAAGTTTCAAAGCATAATTTTTTATGCATTTTTTTTTTGTGCATTGGGAATTTGAACTACTTTACTTAGGCAGTGGTTAGTATATTATTGAATATTGTGTCAAGAAATGCATGATGACTGAGCTACTTAGCCATGCCAAATTCGTCTCTATTGAAAGATTGTTTGATTTATTGAATTCTGGAACCTAATTGTATAATAAGGTGTCAAAGTTGCATGTTGCTATGGGGAGGGTGTCCAAAACAATTGATGCATTGTGCTTATATGTCTAAAGCTTGGTTGGGCAAGCTAAAATTGGTTGCCACCAAGAGTTATGGAACTGAAGGAAATTGTTACTAAATCTGGATGTGAAATGCAAACATGTCATCAAGGTGTTAAACAAGTATAATGTGTAATGTAATAACCTTAATTGGCATGACCATTGCCAAATATATGAGATATTCTACATCTAAATATCCTGCATGACAACATGTACTTCCCTAGAAGCTCCTTGATTTGTTGCCTTACTCCTCTTTAGCAATGTGTCATCACCACTTCATTCTATTCCAATGGGTGAACTGTGTAGGATGATTCAAGTTGCTTGAAGTGCCAATCAATAATCTTTGTTGTCTAATTGAACTATATGTAATGTGCATGTCTAAAAATTTATATTTTGAAGAACATGTAATGTCTAAAGGGTTTGTCATAATGTTCATCACAAGCTGATTTATTAGTGATATTAGTGAATCATTTAAGTTTTGAATCAACAAATAGCTGAGCTAGAAAAACATGTCCATTATCTTGAATTTAATCATCAAACATGCCATGCAAGCTCCAGAGGAAGGAAAACAAAGTATGACCACCTTTGAAGCTTGGGATGAGTTTCTCATTGTAAAAGTGGTTTGTATAGCTTGTTCCTTGTGATTGACAGCACATGATTTCTTATAATTCTCTTTCAATTTTTTTGACCAATTCATTACTTTGGCATTTCATGCTCAAAGACCTTGCTTGTTGTGCATGTCATGTAGGAGTTATATTGATGTATGGGGGAAATTACCAAAATCATATTACTTTTCATAGTGTGCCAGTTTTTCATGCCTACCAAATGCAACTAATGATTGCAGAACCTTTACAATGTTGCAAATGGGCTCTTGACATCAACCAATCAACTAGCACATGAGGTTGTATAATAAATGGAAGTTTTAAGCATTCCCACCTAGCTTGCAAAAACTTTAAAAATCTTGAAATTTGTTGGCATATCTCCAGATGAGAGCCAAAATTCAAAAATGCAACCATTTTCAAGTGGGCTATTCCAAGCCCTCATGCCGGGCATCAATTAAGTTATTCTCCATCCTCAAGCCTTGATTGGGATTGCAAGTCAGGTTACTCTTCCAAGATGACTAGTTCCACTAGACTACCCAATTGGAGCACCATCACCTATAAGATGGATAAAAGATTCTATGGACGTGGTAATAGTTCCTTGGGAGGTTGAGAACTTGCCATTTATTTTGTTGGAAAAAGGTCATTAGGTGGAGATGGAAATGACACATGATTTACAACCTTTCAGGATAAAACAAGGAAGATGGCGAGGTAAAAGATGTCATGTTGTATTGGTAGGAGATGTTTTGAGAAACATGTTTTCTCCAAACAATGTGACCTTGTGGTGAACAACATATAGATGTAGGGTTTGGGGTAATTCATTATAAGTTTATTGATTAACTTGTGTTTTGATGGGGTGTGGGGTGCAAGTAATGGCTGGGGTGTGGCATCCATGTTAACTAGAACTCTTGGTGAACCAATACTTTAACCAGTAGTAACTGAGTTAATGACACATGTTGAACTGATAGTGATAATATAATCGATAGTAATTGAATTAGTGACACATGTTGAATTAATGACACTTGTTGAACCAGTAGTGACAGTATAACCAATAGTGATTGAACCAATGACACATGTTGAATTGATAGTAATAGTATAATTCGTAGTAACTTAACTTGACTCATGTTGAACCAGTGACACTTGTTGAACTAGTAGTTGACAAAACATGTAGTTGGCAAAATAAATAGTCTATGGAACCTATACTTGGCAGAACATGTAGTTAATAGAACAAGTAGTAGATTTTGAAATTTTTGATTTTTTATAATAATTTTCCTAGTTAGATTCTATTAGGTGATTAGAACAAGGTGTTTTATCAACTAATTGTTGTTTAAGTGATTTGCTTGAATCATTTTAAAGTTCAAACTTCAAGTATAAAGGAAGGATGGTAGAACATGAAAAACATTAGATCTCTACTTTCCATACTTACTTTCTGAAATCACTAATGTACAAACTTTAATTTCTTAATATAGTTTTGTATTTTCACTACAAGTTGGAGTACTTGTTAGCATTGAGTAGTTTGTACATGTTCATAATTTAGGAAAGGAGATTTGCATCAAGTAGGCAACTTTTGATGTTCATTTTGATTTTGTGTGTTCTCTTTCATTGAAAACATGAAAACATTTTTGTACTTTAACCATATCTTTCTTGAAACTATGTGCAAATTGAATACATGTTAGTTTAGGAATTGTAAATAGTTATAGTTTTGTTAGTTTAAATGTACAAGTTTATTGTTTTAGGAACATGTTGTTAGAAAAATCAAAAGTTGAACAACCTTGATGGGAATAGAAAAACTCGTTAACAATCCCCTAAAACAACTATTGACAAGGTAATACATGGTAAACTTATGTAGCAACTAGTTGTTGCCAATATGGGATCTCCTTTGGTAGTCAAACATCTACGTCCATTTCATGTGCTTAACTCCACCTCCAAAATGTGGTTTTAGCACATGAAATGGACGTAGATGTGCTAAAACCACATTTTTTAGCACATGTGGTTTAGGGTTTAGGGTAAAAATGACAAAAATGACATCCTTGTAAAATGACAAAAATGAGATGATAATATTCAATATCCTTTTAACATTTGTTTCCCCTACCACAATATTGTACTTCCAATTTGCATAGAAACCAACGATTCTATATCTATGTTTTGTTCTACTATTTCGATCTCCTCCCCCAATAATTTAATTTGTGGTTCTATGTCCAAATGCTTTATTTTGGATATCTCTTCTTCTAGTGCTAGAAGAGCATCCACCTTTTCATGTTCCTGAATTCCCTATGGTTCTTTTTCTTCATGATCCCTTCCTTTTAAGGTCTTGTGGTATCTCTCACTATACCTCCTCCTCTTGAGTTGCTACACTTCTGAATCTATACTTCCTCCTCCTGAGCTGTCCCACTAAGCCCTACTTATATATTTTCATCTTGGCTTGATACTTTTATACTTGTTGGACTACCACTGCAAATGAAAATTGGAAATTTTTTTTGATAAGCTTCTAACTTGTACCTTAAAATTCTTTCATTAGTTCTATGTTGAACCATATTTTTCTCCAACTCCTTTGTAAAATATTCCTCTACAACCTCCCACCATTCCTTAGATCTACCTTAGAGTCCTTCATCTCATTCTTCGTCTTCATCAATATATAGTACTATAGCATCTATTCATAATCCTCTAGTTTTATTTTTGTATCAACTAGATCTAAATTGTTTTTTTGTTCTTGAGCCCTTTCCAACTATGCTTGCATGTGCTACATAGTTCTCTAATATTCCTTGTCCTCCATTAACTACTCTCTTTCTGGCTTTGTTGTTTTTTCTTTTAAGCTCCTTAGACTACAACAAATATATGTTTTTAAGATTTATTAATTCCAAATCTATTAAAACATTTTCCTTTTCCTTATTTTCTTCAATGTTTTCACCTGACTATCCAAAGCCTCTTATTGTTTCTTATGAAGAAACAATGCTTTTGTCCATTTCCTTTCTATGGTTCCCCATATTTCAACCTTATGCCTTAAATTCTGCAATTTTTCATCTTGTGACTTTAGCCGTGTTATGTTACCCTTAAGCTTTTCATTTTCATCTTGCAGTTTCTTAATGAACACTTTATTATTCTACTCAACCTTTACTCTGTTCTTCTTCTAGATTTCCACATTATGCTTATACCCATTTTGGAACTTTATCTCCTTATCTAATTCCTCTTGTAACACTGCCTTTTCCTTCTCCATTATAACCAATATGTTTTTTAGAATGCTTATTTCTAGAGTCAAATTCCCCATATTTAGACTCACAATTGCCATGGTTAGAAATAACTAAGCTACCTTATCTGCTTTCATTACTTCTACAGCTACCTCTTCCACAGACTTTGGTGTATTTGTTTATGTCGTAGGATCTCCAAATCCTTCTATAAATGATCCCAACTCTTGTACCATTCTTTTGCCCATTTCAAATTCAAATGGGAATCCTTCTATAGATTCTAACCTACTAGGTACGACCTATAGTTCTACTAGTCTAAACTTTTCAAAAGTAGGTTGTGTCACCACTTTTTCCGTTTGCAATTTAGTAGCCTATAGACCTTCTTGTGTTTAGTTGTTGCAAATGTTGTTGGAAATGTTGAAAATATTTTGGACTTGTAGTGGTCCCTATCCAATCTTCACATACATCCCCTTCAAAGTGCATGCTCCTCACCCTTAGAAACCTTATGTCATATTCCCTTTTAACTCCCTGGTTCTACTCCTTCAACTATCTTCCTTTGGTGATGTCATTTTGTGGTATCTCCTACCTCTATTCCCTTGGTTGTCTCTCCTATGGAGATGTCATATGTGGTACTATCATAGTCTATTTAATTACATGTACCACTGGTGGCACTGCCCTAACCATTGTTGGTACTACAAATGGTTCCACTTTGCCTTCATCATTTTTTGTGCGCTCAAATCTGTGCTCTTGTATTCCCTCTTCACTTCTAAACTTAAGGTTCCTCCTTCTTCAACTTTGATTTTCCTCTTGAAAACACTTCTTGGAGAGTCTAATGCAAATTTCTTTTTGTTCTTTAGTGTTGTCTGCATCTCCTCCCTAGTTCTTTTAACCTTGACTGGTGGTTTATGTGGATTGTCCTTTTGATGCACAAATAGATATTGAAAGATTTTTGCAATACTTAGGCATATTCATAAGTAAAAATATTGATTTAGCTCAAGAGCTATTTTAAGCTATTGTCCTAAGTTCAAAATATAATTTGTTTTTAACATTTGTTTACCAATATCCAAAAAGTCTCTTCTATTGTGATAAGTTTCCCTTGTGAATTCACTACTTCTTGAGATTTTTATGCATCCATAGGGGTAGTATTTACCATACCTCGCCAGGTCATGTTCCATCCCTCTGGATTTGGATGGCCCTTTGATCCAGGTTTGTGTTTTTTGAATTTATTGAATTGTCTCCACCATAGATTGTTTCAACCGCTTTTCTTTCTTTCGGTCAACGACTCTCTATCCTTGAACACATGTTCTTGTTACTTTACTTGTTGTGGTAACATTGTCATCCACCACATTCACATCCACAATGATTGTTTGTGTCTCAACAATATGTTGAACCTCTACTAATGTCATAGATTTCCCATGAAATATTTTATACATATCAACAAACTTTGGAAAATTTGTCATTTTATGTCCATTCAAACCACAAATGTGACATGCATATGAAGATGTATTATGTGTTTTTTGACATGCTTGTGCCACCTTTGTGGTTGCCACCATGGTCTACTCTTTCTTCTTTCCACATGTCTCCACATTATGATTTGTCATCCCACAATTTGTGCAACGTTTGTTAGTTTTCCCTAAATTATTGTATTTTTGCTAGTATTGCATGTTTGATATTTTGTGGTATTGATAGTGCACTCCTTGCTTTTGTAGTAGTCATACCTTCTTCACACAACATTGTTGCCTCCATATGTTGTTGTAATGTTGACTGCTTCATTCTTGCAATCGCAATTATAAGGTATGATTACAAACTCGTTCTAAACACAATAGTTAAAAAACTATATGTGGTTGGTATTTTAAAACCATGAACCAACTTCTAAATCTGCTTATAGTAAACCTCCACCTTTGTAGTATCCTCTTGTTTCATGTTTTTCAACTCCATGTATATTTGTTTGTCATTTTGAATCTTATGATGACATTTGCAAAATGCCTAAATAAACTTTGAAAAATTATAATCAGGAAATTTTGACATGTAATTATGGCACCAATTTTATGTCGTATTTCTTAGCGTATAGCTAAACACATTGATGATGTATTTTTTAGAAGTCTCTGCATTTACTTTTACTACAAAATCAAACATTTTAACATGAACATATGGATCAACATTTTTTTATAAATCAAAATATTTAAGAGCTACCTTGTTTGGCCTAACATAATGGCCATATCTGTGATAAAAAATTAGTGTTGTTACAATAATTGGTTCTCAGTATCCTCTTCTTGAATGCATAACATCTGCATTTCTACACCTTCTAGCAGCCATTGAGTTCATCAATGGTCGATTTGTAGTCCTATTCCCATGAATAATCATTATTGGATTAGTAAACACCATTTGAGGTATGCCAACAACTCCAATAGTAATGTTGGTAACGCCAAACTTCAATTCATATTTCTTATTGCCGAGACTCCACCTGATCTACTACTTAATTTTGTTGTAGATCCAATTAGTACTCCCCTTTTGATAGCATTTATGTTAAGTGCAACAACTGTTTCCACTCATGTGGTTGTTATACCTACATTGAGTGATCGAGGAATTCCTATTCCAGCATGTTATCTTCGGGTCTCAACAACTATCGCTTCTAACACTATTGGTGAAATTGTGTTGACTTGAGATTGACATTGTTCCAATCTAAGATTACCCATTGGTATCCTTTGTGGTGCAATATGTGGATGTGAATACCCCTCTAGTTCTATGCCCTAGGTTTGAATAGATGAACAAATATGTCGACTCTATGGTCCTAATGGGCTTTCCAATTCCATGCCTCTAAACTTGTTTTGGACTACAAGAATTTTTTATTCTTATTCTTGTGGTTGATCTATTAATGTTCTTGCCACATTTTGTAACTTCACATGCTTAATAATACGTACTTTGATGTGAAAAGGCACAAAAGGACAATCCATGTTTACATGTCCTTCCTCACATAATGCACAGACCCTTGAAAGTAACCTAATCATCTCCAAATCCACATATTCATGATCTCATGTTTCGGCTATGTGCCTTGTTTGATCCAACTTTGGATTCCGTTAATAAGAGTATGACTGCGATACTTCATCCAACACATTCACCTATGCTTTTGCACACTTAGATGATCTTGGGTAATTTTCTTAAATTTTTTCAAACACATTGACATTGGTATTTTCATCCACCTCCCAATGTTCCACTAGTTCATAGTAATTTGGAGATGGAAACTAATACACAAACCTAGGTTGTATACCTTCTTTAACATCCCTCCCTTGGTTAGTCACCAACTCTGGACCTGAAATTTATTACAGTTGATGAAGTATTAGAGAAGTCCCTGCCCAATCTTGATTTCTATGACTTTGAACCACATATTGCGATTGAAAAGTATAATGCATTTGTTCATTCAGATGAATAATCAATTGCATCTCTTTCCATGGAGATCGTTGTTTAGAACTCTACATTTTTTTAAGACCCCAAATCCATATGTCACGTCACATCACTTTTTGTGGTAGAAACAACTTATGCCCCATAGGCTTTTCCTCTATTATCAACACTCGTCTATTTAACATCAGATTATGATAAAGGGTTTCTATAAGCCTTGTAACCTCTTCTTCATTTTCAATATTTTCTTATGTCTAATGTTCAATAATTTATCGATTTGCCTCCAAGTCCAATTATCACTATAAACTACGGCTCACCATTTGATTCATTTTGTTTCACAATTTTTCATTTTCAGAATCTTTAGATTGCTCTGTAGTCCTTACAACATAACCACATAAACCTCTTATACTTTCTAGCATACCCCTTAATTTTTTGAATTAAAAAAATAACATTATTTGACTGAACATTCTCATTTATTGTCACGACCCTAACCTTGGGTTCATGACCAAGGCAAGGGTTTACAAAGGTGCAAGCTTAGAATGAAGCCCGAGAGTCACATTTCATGCTCATGGGAATGTAGGAAAGTGTGAAGGAATGAACGCACACACTCCCAATTGGGCTCCCACTTTGGGAATTAGAGTCCCAATGGACTCTTGAATCTTTAGAGAGAAATTACAAAAGTCAAACACATTGAATTAAAAATTTCTTTATACAATTGGAAATTTCTTGAAACTTAAATGTTTAAAATGAGCTCGCATGTCCCCATTGAGTACTTCAAACACAAATTATAGTCGAAAGAAAGGTTGGGAGTCAAATTGTCAATTTGACTCCCGACCACTAAAAGTCGAAAATCATCCTAATTTAATTATTTTTATGTGACGTGCCACATATGTTTGGAAAGCTCTTGATGTGGGCTACAACTTTGCTTTAGACCTCACCTCAATCGGAGGTCTACACAAGAAGTTATGGGCTTTCAAAGTGCCAAGAGTCTGAATTTAAGGAATTTCGAGACTCCCAACTTGGGAGTTCGACACAAAATGACATTTGGGTGCAAGCCATGTGGCCGAGCACAAATAATACTATAGGGGGGAAGGTGATGGCTTCCCCCAAGTTCAAATAGTGCTGAGTTTTGTGAGTTCGTGCACCAAACTTGTTATTTGGTTTATGCAGGTCCATGTGAATAAGTGACCCACTTATCACTCGTCTTAATCCCCAACTCAGAGGTTTAGCATGCCCCTCTACCCCTAAAGTGTTACGAACTAAGGAATGTACCCCAACTCCTTCTTCCGATGTTTCCATTTTTGGACTCACATTTGAGTCTTTTTAAGGAGTGTGCGGGTGCGTCATTTACAATATACAACAAAATTCATAGAAAACCTTCTCATTACTGAAAAAATAATAGAAAAAAAAATTCCCCACAAGATGGTCGCCAAATGGGAGAAATGAAATTTAAATTCATGTAGAATATTTCACACTACTATAACAACATATTTACATTTCACATGCCTATGTTCATTATTTATGTCTTAAGTTTTAACAAACTTAACACTACAATTCATTCAACATCAGATTCATGGTTATTGCATATAACCAAAATTTGCACCTCAAAATCCATTATAAGAAACTTCAAAAACAATATTACAATTCATTTCATCATAATTTGACGTTACAGAAAATTCACACAAAAGATGAACATAGAATTCACTATAGAAGTTTGTGCTTCTTTGTATTATCGGAAACATGAATCCAAATTACAACGTAATCCCATGTTTTATTGAAAAACAAATCTCAAAACAACATTTCAAATATGTGCTATATCAAAACATAGTTTGTGGTTTTCTACCGCAAGTACCTCTAATTCCTCCTATTTTTCCCAATAAAAAAACTCCCTATTTCATCTTCTTTTCCTCCTCTTTTGTTTTTCAGAACTCTCCCCCTTTAGATCCATCACAAATCATATCATTATGATCCAAAACAACAAGAATTCAAAATTCAAACTAACAAAGTTTTTTGATTTATCCTTATCTTAACTACCTTGTTCATCTCGAATCACATATTCAACTTACCCCCTTAACAATGATGTAATGGCTTTGTACGGAATGTTATTGATAAGTGTTTTATGCAATTTGATATATATGTATGTGAGCAACATAATTGTCCATGTTGACATCCCTTCCATCAAGTTGAAGTATTGACCTTTGTAGCATTGAAAAGCCATAGATTAGAAGTCACCAAGCTTTTCATCAATCTTAACGTTCTATACATGGATTCCTTCATCATGTCATAGTTTCCTTTTTATCATCCATATACTTTTTAAGACATATTATTTTCAAGATCCAACAATAGTTTAATTTGGGATATGTAGAATAAAGCTTCATTTCTAAATCTACCCATTCTGTGAACACCTATTAGTAGAATCCAACAACCATATCATGTAGGATGTATAAGTATATGTGAGGATTCTTATCAAGTTTTTTTCTCTAGTCCTCCATTGATGAAAGCACAACCCATCCCCGACATGTAAGGCGAGATGTTTCTAGTTAGACAACCTCAATAGTTTTTTGTTTTACATCGACTTGCCTCTTTGACTAGTTCTAATTATGAGGCTAAATTTGACTAGTGGAAATATGTTCAATGTTGGTGTTGTGAATTCATAAATCCAACAACCAAAAAAAGTCAAACCAGATTCCAAGAGGATAGGTAAGGTTTACAACCAAGATATTATGTTTTAAAGAGCATACAAAAGATTCTACATCTCATTATTTTGTATTGTCAATATGTATAATATAATTCAAATGTTGGAACCTTGTATTTGGATTATTGTACAATTATGCATGTTTGTTATAATTATCTTACATTCACATGATTGCAATGGACTCCTCACTATTAACATTTTTGTGGCAATGTCAAGGGGTCCACTATCTTTTGGAGACATTGCACCAACATTTTTAACCTCACATTTGGGCCACCATCTGTAAACACTAATGTTGCCACAATTCCAAGTATTACTAACTAAACCCCTAAGTTGAACTCCATTCCCAACTTTGAAAATGTGTTTAAATGGGTGAATAATTCATCACCAACCTTAACATTATCTTTTGTTTCCATATCATTAACTCTAGAAGTTAGTGCAACTCCAAATCCACTAGGAATCGGTCCTTTAATCCAAGCAGCAACCATTTTTAGCTAACAACCATTAGGTGCAAGGATCTTTTCATTGACAATATATGGTTCTTCAAGTGTGATTAACACTATGAATTAAAAGCCACTCAAATAGTTGGATTCACTAAACTTCATGAAGTGAATGAATGTGTTCATTCATGTGTAGATGTTATAGGTTTGATGTAACTAGTTGTTCACTAGTATTTGGCCACCTTATAAGCGCGCATATTTTGAATGTCATCACTGCTCATTCATCATTTGTGCAAAAGGAACCCATTACCACATTTGTAATGTTTTGTGATGTTCTACTCCTATTGTCTTCAAAGTTGTACTCTAGGTTGTCTTTGAAGATCACTTCTCCAGTGTCTAAATGTGTTATATGCTTCAAATCATCACCTTTTTCACTGAATTGCTACGTGGTCATCTTTTTCCATGTGTTGCGTTGTGTTTTAGCAACCCCTAACCCTTTCTAGTAGTTAAGACTATGTCTTTTAAATTTACTAAATTTTGCTTGCAAGTAGAAACTTCTAAAGGAATTTATAAAGTTATCATAAAATGAAGAATGTTCACACATTGAACTCATTGCACTCAAGTGATTCATCATTTTGAGATACAAACACATACATGTACACAACTTCAAAGTCTTCGTCCTCTTCCTTGTCTAAATCATCTTCATTGATAGGGGGCAAAGATGAACAACATCTAACTATTGACACCACATGTGTAATGCAGGACCGTGGAAAGCGATGCCTTGAATATGGTGCCCAGCAAAAATGTGTATGAAAATCATCAGATTTTTTAAAGGTCTTGTAAGTGTTTTTACATTTTGTTTAATTCACCTTTGAGTTAAACAAAAACTAAACATATGTGAGTTTGTTGAAAACTAGTATTATAATTAAAGTTGTATAGACCAAGGGGATGCTTTGTTTGCTACGTTGTATTTAGAAGATGGAACCCAATTTGCAAAATGTGGATTTGCTTTAAGTGTGTAACATGTTTCTATTCTATCAATGTGTGTTTCTGGCATTTGTAGAGCAAGAAGAAATGAAAGCACGAGTCCTCAAAGGGAAGAGGGAAGGGGCATCAAGACACAAGTGGATTCCAAGTACCACCTGGGTTCATGATAGTCCCACATAATCAATATACCCAGTCCCCAAGCTCCAAAGAAAGGAGTAAGAAATGTAAGGAGGGTAAGGCTTGATGGGCATGACGAAAGGCCTAGAAAGCCCATAACACAAAGAGGAGTTCAAAAAAACCAAAGGTTTAAAGTCTACAATTATTACAACAAAACAAGGCGGTGTTATAACATGTGTATCTAAAGGTAAAAATGTGTGGGATGACATGATCCACATGCTAAGCAATAGGTACTTGGACTATTCAATAATAGATATCAATGCATAGCGACATGTAAATATTGAGAAAATCAAGGAGGAGTTGAATAAGGAGTTTGAATGGCATGGCCCTCCACTTGCCCTCCATGCACTTAAGAAAACATTGGAATCCTTCATGAAGCAAGAACACACTAGGTTGAAGTGGCTTTGGGTGAAAAATCCACAGTGTGACCCTCCTCAATGTTGCGTCTCATGAACATGGGAAAAGCTAAAAGAATATTGGGCTGATAGTAAGAACATTGAGAAGGCATCAATAAGTTTCTAACCTTGAATTGTGTTGTAATTCATGGGCCTTCACCTAACCTTGATAATGTTGTTATGTGTGGTGTGGTGAAATTAATGATGGGTTTGACTATTTCTTGTTTATGTGTGAAGCAAATGACAAGGGCAAGAAGTACAATGCATCAACCTAGTAGGCATGGGAGACATGGGAAGGCTAAAACATATGCAAAATTAGTATACCATACCTTAATCCTAGATTTCTGTTGTCAAAGTGGAGTCTTGCAAAATATTACTATGTGGTCTAATGTTGTATATGTGTATTATGGTAGAGGCAGGAGAAGCAATGGTCTCTTTCACTAGCATAAATGGCCCATGAACTTTCTACACAAAATGCATGTGAATGCTTCTAGACTTGAAGCAACACCCATTTGTGCAAATACAATGTTGGGCAATGCTTTTGGTGGGTAGAATATACTTATATCTACAAATAAAGTGCATGGTAATGCTTCCAATCAACACACTATACCATTAGGTGCAAATGTAGTGGACAAGGATGCTTTAGGTGAACATATTGTATGTGTCACAACAAATACAATGGATGGGGGTGATCCAAGTAGGCAAACCATACCTTTGAAGACAGAGCAAGTGGATGGGGTTGAGATCGTGGGACTTGAAACTAGTGGGAAAGGGCAAGAGGTTGGAAATGTTGCAGATGATGTAAACATGATAAGTGAATTGTAACCTTGCTCACATAATCCCATCACTAACCTTGGAGTTGGTGATGCGATTAGTGGTAGAGATGTTGAAGATGCAGACTCACTAGGAAATGCAAGGAACAAGTTAGTTAAGGGGAGCGGGTAGGTAAGAAGAACCAATTCATGAAACAACAAAAAATCGCAAATGCAAATTTGAACAAGGTAAGTTATTATGCATGCATGTTGAAAATCCCTCATTTCATGGTGGTTGGTAGGGTTAAATATTATCTCAACATGTATATTTGGATGAATGATTAAGGCATTGGTTGGTTGGGTGTAGATGTATGCAACAAAGGCATCTAATAAAGGCATTGGGTTGCCTTCAAAAGGGAAAGTAAGTTCACAAGCTTGCCAAAGGATGTTTAATATTGTCTTTGGGTCCAAAGTCACATGAGAACCTACAACACAATGACATAAGCAGTGAGCTCTAGATTCACATCAAAGCCTTGAACAAGAAAATCATCCACATAATATTTAGTTATTTGAAAGATTGAGATGTGAATGATCACAATACAATGGGACAATTAATACCTCAATTCAAAGTTTGAACATGGATTAGATTTATATATCATGAAAGGATGCTTGGTAGCAAAATTTCACAAGATTTTAGAATCAAGATACAACACCAAAACTTTGCAAACGACCTATAATTCAAAAAGAAAAGGGAGTTTGGAAGGAGTGTACTACAATGTGACAACCAACATTGCCAAAATTGCAATATGGTTAACTATGCCAAAAATGCAAAACCAAAACAATACACATTGGAAATTTAAGCCAAAACCAAAGTGTAAAACAAAAATTGACATAGATAAAATATTTTGTTTTTTGTTTCTTGACCTAAAAACAAGCAACATAGAGTTGGCTTTTGGGCATGTCAATGTGTTTGGGGGATTGCAAAGCTTGTGCTCCTTTGTCCTTGTGAATTTGCGAGGGAAATCTAGATTATTTTGTTCCCTTTGCACAAAATGTTCAAGTTGATCCCATGGAATGATTGCAATTTCAATTTGCTTAAAATTGTGCCTAGATGTAACATGAGGCAACCATGGATATGATCATTTTGGAATGGTTCGAGAAGAGGTGATTCATAGTCTCCTTTAATGTTTCAATTAAATCCCTTTCCTTTGAAGCAACAAAAGGTTCATTTTGCAGGATCTCTTAGATTCCTACATCATCCACAACCAACTTGTAATATTCTTGGTTTGACATTGCATAAAAGAAATTGTAAACCATAGAAAAAATATTTGTTACAAGATAATGATTTGGAAGCTTTGATGAAAAAGATTATGCAAAATTACATTAAACACTGAATTCCATATCTAAAGAATTTTGTTACATTTTGAATAAGAAAGTAAGATGAGTAAACCCTAAACCCCTTAAATGAACAAGTATAGTAGAGTTTGAGGAATAGTAAGTTTTGTTACAATTTCTTCTTCCCTCAAAACAAGGTAAAAATTGAACCTTCAAATGTGGGTTGCTCTAGTATAACAACAATGAAAACACAAATGTATTCAATTTTGATGAAGTAGAAATATGTAGAACTAAAATCCTAGGTTGGAAACTTGAATGGAGTCTTCAAGCAAGGACATTGGAAATAACATTGAGGAAGCACTGGATTTTGATAAACAAAGCAAGATCAACAAATCCTAAACACTGGAGATGATCTAATACAACAACAATGAAAAGGAAGGTTGCTAATTTGACTTTCTAGGATGGAATTAAAAATTATTGAACATTCTACAATTAAATACTTGTAAAGAACACAAACTATTGCCCTAGTATTTCACCAAAGCAAATTTTGATGCATTTCTTGGAAGCTTGCAAGAAATCTTAGTTTGCACCTACAATGTGCATTGGTTTGTGGAAGCAAAATGTTGGGGATAATAAACAAGTTTTGCATTTTGGTTTTGAAGCAAAATGCGAGGTTGGGTTTTAGGGTACATGTTGAGTTTACTTTGCTTTCAAATGCTTGGTTGTGGCTACTTCAAGAACCTTATCCCAAATTTGCAATGTGAGATGCATTTCAAATTAGATCTCCAACTCCCCCAATTTTGACGCATTGCTCAAATTCCCTGATCATTTGAAGATTTATTGTTTAGGCAAGCAATAGAACAATCCAGACTTGAAGTTGACGTGATAGTGTTCCATTGATGGTGACATCATTTGAGGGTGGTAGACAATGCTTTAGATGTTTTATGGGCAGCGATAAGAGGAGCCCTCATGTGTGACATGGAAGGCCCAATGGTGGGGGCATTGCGACCAAGAACAGGCCCCAGACAGAAGGGGGGAGGGGGGAGAGGGATACTTAGCATCTGGTGTTCATGCCTAGCAACCCCCCCACGGCACTCCTTACCATCTTAGGATTTTAAGAAATGTCGCATATTGGAGAACCTGGGCTGGTTGGACAGCAAGGCGCCTAATAATGATAATATTTTTCTATTTACTTTCAGCAGTAAAAATGACAATATTTTATAATGAGGCACTATACTTAATAATGAAGCAGGTAAGTGTTTTTCAGAAAATTTGGAAATTCCAAAAATAATTAATCAGTGCCTAACCAGCCTAAGTACGATGGTATCTACGATTAGGGTAAATAAAATACTGGAATTTCAACTAAACACTCATTTGCTAGCTTGAAGCTAGTTTTCTCACCCCAAAACAGTAGGTTGGAAGAACACTTAGTGGGTGGGACATGCTTGGCCAGATTCAGGGTTGTAGAATCAGCAACTGAACTGGGCCACTTCTCCTGTAGAAAGAGAGAATACAAAACGGAACAATTAGACTTTACCTGGGAGAATAATAAAAAGCGGGCCTGACAAAAATCAATAAGTACAACTTACACAGGGATTAAGAGATGCGTTTTTCTTCCTGGCAAAATTTCACCAATTGGCAAATTGAAATTACGAAATGCAAATAATTGATTTTTGGGCCACATTTCGGAAAATCTAAATAGAAATTTCCACATTTCTACAGCACATTCCAAAGCATTGCCACAATACAGTAGGATGCTCAATTTTTTTACATTCATATCTCATTTATAGCCAAATTTGGCTAAATCTTCTTATGGATGATCACTACTTGGGCTACATCACAAAATTGAAAAAAAAGAAAAACGGACAGCTTTAAGCCTCTAGGTGTTTTTTTGTTTAGTTGGAGTAAAAAGTACTAAGCAGGATGCCGCTTTTCTGCACCAAAGGGTGACAAACCTTAGAAGTTTGTCACCCAAACCAAACGTGGTAAAGTTAGTTACTTCATTAGTTACTAATGAAATAAGAAGTAAGAACTCAGTAGATGATGCCATTCTCCACCGGGCTTAATTCTAGAAGCTGGTACCTAGTCAAGGTACTCATGGATTGACCCAAAATAACTACCTAATGTGGTTTTAAAAGATCTTTACATGATGCCGCTTTTCTCCACCCAATGGTGTATGTAAAAGTAGAAGTTAGACACCTAGTCAAAGTACTCATGGATTGACCAAAATAACTACCATAAAGAAGTTTAAAAAAACATAGACAGGCACTCATGAAGTGACCCGCAAAAAAACAAAACACAATGAAAACCAAATAAAAAGTAGTAACTTACAACAAGGAAGAAAGTCCTAACTTAACTTACATGGTGCGCTGGTGTCGATGGGCGAAAGCAGGTAAGTCCTGTGGAGAAGGAGAAAGAAAGAAGTGGGGGAAAGAGAAGGGGACCCAAAAATAGCACAAATTTTGCACTTCTATACCTGCCTGCTAAGTATCCATATGCTACTGCTCTTCTGACGCTGCTGCTACTGCCGCCTGCCTGCCTGCAGCCAGCTATGGCAATAGGTGGGTTAGAACAGCAGAAGAGATGGCGAGGGGGTAATGAAAGGATAGCAGCACCCTTCTCCTTCTCTGCCTACTACCAGAATCTGCTGCTACCTTCTTCCTCTTCTTCTGCCTCTCGTTGCCATGTTGGGATTTGTTTGGGGTTGTTTTTCTTCCCTCGTTGTGTTTGGAGGGAACTGAAGAGAGTGGCGTTTTTAGAAGAGCTCGCTTGTCACAGTCTTTTCACTAGAGCCTTGCAGAAGAAGTGAAGAGATTTGGGCTTCTTGATGGCTCAGTAGTGATCCAGTGTGGTCGAACCCTCGATTGGGTTTTTGTGTATGTTGTGCATGTGTTTTTCCAGATCGAGTTCTTCTTGTTTTCGGAGTGAAGAGGTTGGCGAACTCAACAGGAGAAGAACGACGAGGAAGAGGAGGAGGACTTCAAGGGTGTTCGATCGTTGTAATGTTTTGAGTACAGGGGATACAGAGTTGTCGGATCCAGATGTGATTGAGTTTTGTGTTGATGGTGCTTTGGGATTGAGTGAGATTTCTTAGTGGATTCACTGAAGAGGCTCGACAGACAGACAGACGCAGCGAAGGTGTTTTGGATCAGGGTTTGGTCGATCGATCACGACATTGGCCTTGGGAAAAGAGAGTTTTGGGAAGGTGAGATTGGAGTTTTTCTATTGTGTTTCTGATTTCGTTTCTGTTACAGAAGTGAAGATAGAGGAGTAAAGGGCGGGGTCAACCGTCAGGCTGGATCAGACTTCGATCCATCAACGGTGGCATTTGGGCTTCTCTCGCCCAGAACCTGGCCAGTGATGGAAGGAGCGATTGAGAGTCCGTGACTCTGGGTTTGGAGTCCGTTAATTGGAAGTTTGGGAGTTGGGGGAGCAGTGGGGGCCGAGTGAATGAGTCTGAGGGAGTGCAAGCCATGTGTGCCTCCTTTGTTTCTGTGTCCAATTTCGTTGGAAATGATGCGCGATCCTGTGACGGTGTGCACGGGCATCACCTACGACCGACGGCCGATTCAAAAGTGGCTTGCAGAAGGACACACGACTTGCCCCACCACAATGTGCCACCTTGAGAATCACATCCTGATCCCCAACCTCATCGTCCGCCGCATGATTCAATCCTGGGTCCAAGAAAACGGATCCGGCAGTTTGCCTGCCAGCGCCTTCGGATCGCCCAAGCGAGACACAGAGAAGCAGCGATCGGGCGACTGCACTCATGCGGAACCGGAACGTGTTCTGTCCTTGCTGCGCGAGATTGCCAGAGGTGGACAAGGCGTGCGGAACGCGGCCAAGTGCCTTGGCGCGCTGGCCAAGGAAAGGGTCGAGTACCGCACTTGCATCGACGAATTGGGCGGGACGCTGCTCCTCGTGTCGCTTCTGTCCCCAGAGATGCACGAGGACTGCGAGGCGTGCGAAGAAGTTCTGGGGGTTCTGGTGATGCTTGCGCAGTGTCGAGGCGGCACCCGGCAGATGGTGATGGAGCCCCAGACGCTGGCGTGCGTGGTTTGGCATCTGGATCGAGGCACTCCGTGCGCACGCGTGAATGCGGCCGCGTTACTGGAAAGCTTGCTAGCCTCGGACGAACTCTGCGCTACCGTTGGCCGCTTCCCGGGGGTTCTACAAGGCTTGGTCAAGCTGGTGAATGAAGGCGGAGGCGTTCAGCAGCACCGAGCTTCCAAGATCGCCGTCAGAACACTCTTGGCTGCTTGTCTGTGCAAGGTACACAATCACTCTAGGACCGTACATGCTCAGCACTGTGTTTCAACAAGGATAGAGTTCTCACATTATCAAAAGACTTCAGGCTTTCACATGTGTGGTGCTTCCAGGTCAATCGGCCATGGGCAGCAGATGCAGGAGCAGTGAGGGCTTTAGTTGAGCATCTAACAAATGCCCACCCAAATACAGCAGAGAGGTGTCTCGCTATTTTTGAGTTGCTGTGTACTACAACAGAAGGGCAAGTAGCTGTCAGCAGGCATCCCCTTGCAATCCCACTCCTTGTGAAGATGGTTCTAAGAGTCTCACCACGGGGTACAGAGTATGCAACAGGCACCCTTTTGGCAATCTGCAAGTCAGGGCCAATTGATGTGCTGCAGGTTGCAATGCAAGCAGGTGCTCAAACCCAAATGTTGTTTCTCTTACAAAGTGATGGCACCTGCACACCAAGGGCAAAGCGAAAGGCATTGGAGCTTCTTAAGCTTCTTCACACTGTCTGTTGTCTTCCTACTGTAGGGAAGCTTGTGAATGCAATTCACTCCTGGGAGCAGCATCAAGGATGAGCATAGCAACCTCTTCGTGGTTGATTGATCTACAATTGCCTGCAGTAGTCAAAATTCTTCTTGATCAGATCCTATCATGAACGGGCTAGATTTCTGGCAAGAGTTCCTTGCCCCGCCAAGCTACAAATTTCCATACCCCTCACTCACAGTTTGATTTTTGTGCATGCAAAAATCCCCAAATCTCCCACACCCCAGAATCCTAAACCTATTTTCAGCCTATTGCCCAATACAGAGACTAACTACATGGAGCTTTCCCCTGCATCTTCAGTTTCCATAGGCAAGATTCTGATGGGGGTTCAACAAAGCTCTTAAGGACACTCCTTATGCCCTTTACTATAGTACTGAAGTGGCTGAGTCAAAAGCAACAGGGCTTGTTAGCATTTACTTGTATGATCCTTATCATAGCCTCCTTGTAGAATGTGAAGTGGATGTAACTTCTGATCTTGAAATCCAACTTCCTTCTGCCTGCTCGAACCTGACTTTGCTGTACAATCATAGTTTTCTTCTTTGTGGGATTTAGAGTGCTTGTTGCTCTTGAATGAAGATATTATTGAATGACTTTTTAGATTTTCTGTGCTTCTCAAGTGCTAGCTGACATCATAACTGAGTCTTCCTGTTGCTTCCAGAAATGAGATAGAAATTCAGGATGCATAATATTGTTTGCCCTAAATTTTGAGCAGATTATCCCACTGTCAGGAGATGGTGAAGTTAGGGGGGAGTCACTGCAATTCATGATGGATGTGAAGGTCTGGTACTTTTTTTCACTGACATGTACAAGTTTATGACCATATGCACTCATTTCTTGGCATGGTTATTTGGTTTGGCTGGAACTAACACATTTGTTTAGTTATCTTGCATGATTATGTGGAATTTCACTCTGCAATCACTCGGTATTCTCCAAGGGGTATTTCCAGAGTACTTCTGGCAGTGGTTGTGGTGATTGTTTTGTCTTGCACCAATGGTTGGCCTGCAGCTATTGGCTTCATTTTCCCCCACTTCTCCCTCCTCTCTCTCCAGGTTCTCTTGGTTTTGGAGGGGACCATTTGCAGAATATGCTCTCCATGCCCCTTATCAGTATAAACAGTTTTTGAAAGTGATCTCAAGGTGTCAGGAAAGGTGGTGTTGGTATGTTGGTGAGGTGCCTCCACACTAATGAAAGCCATCAAAGGTTCAGTCAAAATGGTGTTCACATCTGACAGAGCCAATTGCGCTTGATCAAATATATCATGCCAACAAATCTCTCATGAACCTTCAGGGTCCTGGTAAGGACTAAGTGACTGGTTTACTTAATGTTGCAATGCTTGTCATTCCTCTGGACAATTTAGCCACTGATCACATCTCTGTTGGTCTCTACAATTTTGTCTCTTTTGATTGAAGCTTAATCCTTAATTGACATTTGACCAAACCAGTGCAAGTGACAGGAGGGAGTTACCACCATATAACCTCCCAATAGCTGGAATTTTCCCACATTTTTAAAAATCTGACTTGGTAGGGTTGTAGGGAACTTCAATATGAATCTTTTGATGTGTAATTTGAGTGAGAAATGAAAATTCCCCACCATTGAAAGTGCAATTTTATGGGATATGGGCAGCTTTCAAAATTTGATGTTTTCTAAAACTTCAATGATCCTAAAACTTAATAGTAGATGGAAGGTGGGCAAATGAGGTTGGTGGAAAAAGAAATTCAACATTTAGATTTGAGATAAGGTAGAAATGAGTGGTCAAAGTTGCACAAACAATGGTCATTTACACACAAGCCAAAAAAAATAAAATCAAGGAATTTTACTGTTCCAGCGCATGTTGTTGATGCCCACGCCTAGCAGAACCCTGTCAATTCCATCTTCAAAGCTGGCAAAACTGGGCTCTTCATAGCATGGGCAGATAGCAAAACTTGAGGTGATTGAAGAGTTTTCTCCATTTTCAAGCTCAATGTTTTTTAATAAATAAGCTTGAAAGAGCAATGGCACATTGGAGGGGAAAGAGAGTGACATGCCCTTCTAGGTGGATCCTCAAGTGTGGGGGCTTGCCTAGTTGGGGCCCAAGGCGGGACCACCATGGGGTGGTGTATGTGGTAGCTTGGGTTATGAATCTAAGTGTTGGGCTGGGTTCTACTCCCAGTTTGATATACTCATGAGTCACATAGGTGTCAGTGAGTGACGGTTTGAGGAAGGGAGCCCAGGGCATTGGGTCATGGCATGCAAGTCCTCGAATTAGGTGAAGTCTCTAATTAGGCCAGAAGACATGAGATGGTAATCTTAGGCAACAAGACCTTGGACCACTTGGGAAGTCCACAGTGGGTATTAGTCCCACCCATCTAGAGGTCGGGGTTAACCCAAGGTAATGAGGTAAGTCTAAGTGTTGAAGCTTCACAAAGTGCATGGTCTTCCATGTGCATGTAGTTTAGGTGTTTAAAGCAGCATGAGAATGGAACGTAGCAACATGAAAACAATGCCAAGGCATAAACGGGTGCAATAGAGAGAACAAGGAAGGTGTCCACTATAACATAGGTTGTCAATTTCCAATTTGGCATAATAGCTAAGAGTACTAGGGAGAAGGTAGACCATTCTAGTATGCATTCACCTTTAAGGGTTCAGAAACCTGTGGCTTCTCTTGTCTCATACTTATTACAATCAATTTGAACTATGTTTTACGTTGCATTACCAATGACAACTAACCTTCAAAAGGTCGAATATAAATTTTAAAGGTAAAATATATAATGTTTAATGTTGAAAATTAACATGTAATTGATTTAGAGCAACTTCCACATTTTTCAATCAGACTATTTCACATCCTTGATATGGCAAATTGCTAAGGTGGTACATGAGTGTGATAAACATGATGGTTGGATGATGCAAGCATGTATTATCAATGTGATTCAAACAATATATACAAAAGGTCAATATCCATGGATAGATTTCAACTTCTAATCATATAATAATCTCTTCAATCATTGATCCTAATTTTGATTGCTATAGTAGATTTCATCCTATCAATTAGTGGCTACAATAATTTTTTGAATCTAACACCTTTCCTAAATCTTTCTCTTGTTTATGTTTTAGCTTGAGATCTTCTTCTTGGTGATGTGGTTGTTAGGTAGTTCATTGCATATGCAATTTCATCTTGTATCAATCTATCTCTTGATTTGTTTCTTCAACAAATTAGACTAAGCATATGAAGTTGAACATGAGGAATCCTTAATTGGAATGTGTGAAAGCAAGTCAGAGACCCCTAGACGATTTCAATATGAAAAAGGTTCTTCTAACAACACTCAACCTTTTGATTCTAGGAATTCACCAACTGTTAAGATGAGAAAGTTCTATGTTGTTCGACTTGGATGATAACTAGGAATTTATAATAGTTGGACCGATTGCAAAATGCAGGTGGATGGAGTTAGTGGGGCTGAATACAAGAATTTTAAATTTTATAAAGAGGCACAAGATTTCTTGAATTTTAAAAGTTCAGCATTTAGAACTTAAATTCGTTCTAACCATGTAACACCTATAATTTTACTTGTTGCAAATTTTTTAATAACTTCAAAAAATTCTCAAACTTTGTTTGACCTAGTGCCTTGGTTAAAATGTTAGCTGGTTGATGATCTATTGGTATGTATGAAATGCATACTTCTTTCTTTTCAACCATATCTCAAATAAAATGCAAATGTATTCAAAATGTTTCATCTTTGAATGATACATTGGGTTGTGAGAAATTTTTATTGTGCTCTAATTATCACAATAAAGGTCAATTGTTCCAAATTTGACGAACCCTAGTTCTTTATAAAGATTTATAGTCCAAATTGCTTCTTTTATTGCTTCCACTAGTGTTCAATATTCTAATTTTGTAAAAGAGAGTGTTACACAAGTTTGTTTTATTGTGCACCAAGTAATTGGTGTTTTGTTTATAGTGAACACAAAAGCTTGTGTAGATTTTTAGTCATCTAAATCACCCTCCCCCCCCCAAGTCAACATCATTATATCTAACAAGTTTTAATTTGATTGAATTTAGATAGAAAAGATTAAATTGCAACGTACTTTTGATGTAGCGAATGATTGATTCGACAATTTACATATGAACTACATATGGATGCGACATAAATTGAAAAACAAGGTTAATGACAAATGCAATCTCCCATTTAGTGTTCATGAGAAATACCAATTTGTTGACCATGTGTTGATACAGTTGTGGATCAACCAAAGGCAAGCTCATGTTTTTGGACAATTTTAGATTTTGGGGTAGAGGTGTCTTAGAAAGGTTACAATCAAAAAGTCTAAATTTGTCCACAATACTTGCAACATAGTTAGTTTGATGAAGTAGCAAGCCATCTTGGTGTGAAAATTAAATGTTTAGGTACTTAGAACAAATGCTTAAAGGTCATGTCAAATTTATGGCATAGCTTTGTTTCCAACCAAGATATGCACTCATGGTCATCTCCTATTAAAACCAAGTCTTCCACATAGAGTACTAAAATCACATGCTTGCCATTTTGACAAAAATAATATAAATCATAATCACATGAAAATTTATCCATTTTGTTTTTCTTCAAAACTTATCAATTTTTCGAAACCATTGACAAGGGGCTTGTTTAAGTCCATACAATGCCCAAGAAAGTTTGCAAATGAGGTGTTCTTGTCCAAAAGTTTCACAGCCATTTGATTGTTCCGTGTAGACTTCATCTTGAAATTGACCATTTAAGACTGTAATCTTCATGTCTAGGTGATGGACTTTCCAACCCTTAAAACTTGTTAATGCGCTCATAACTTTAATAATGTTCCATTATTGCAACCGGTGCAAATGTTTCACCAAAATCAACACCTACTTTTTGTTTGCTTCCTCTTGCAACCAATCTAGCTTTGAATCGTTCTATTGTTCCATTACCTCTTGATTTTTTCTTGTAGATCCATTTACATGTAATGGTTTTTTTTCCAAGTGGTAGAAGAACCAAAGATCATGTCTTCATCTTACGGATGTTATCCATTTCCTTATCCATCATGAATTTCCAATGGGAGTCATGTTGCACATCTTGATATGCCAATTTTTCTCCTAGGTGTGCCACATACTATTCAAGTAGAACAGATGGTTTTCTATTGTGGGTAGATTTTCGCACAACTACCTTGGTTTGGTTGTTTTGTTTACAGTGAATGTTGAGTGGCAAAGATGATTTGTCGATTGAAGTCACTAAGATTATTGACTTCATAAATGAATAATGCATAAGAGAATCAAAAAAAGAAGTAGATAGATTCACCATAACAAGTTCAATTAATTATGGTGATGGGTTTTGAATTTGATAAACACTTCAATCCACATGTAATTGAATGGAACCTTTAAGTAATAAATTAATAGAAGTTGTATTGGCAAAGTGGAGAAAAAGTTGAATGTACTATCCATTTAAGGTCAGATGTGGAAACATTTTGTCCAATTGTGTTGTTTGAATGTGGCATCTCAGATTCATCAACCTTGACATGTCGAGTTATGAAAACCTTCTTTGATGAAGGGTTGTAACATTGGTAACCTTTGGTATTTTCATCCCACCCAATGAGCACACAATTTATTACTTTGGGCTCCATCTTAATTCGTTGTTGTTTTGGAATGTGAATAAAGACCTGAGTACTGAAGGTGTGCAAGTGGGAAAGCATGTTCAAGAGTTTGGTCCTTGAGTGATTTGGTCGGGCATTTGTTGAGTAGATAACATGTTGTTCAAATGGCTTTTGACCATAACACTTTATGTAGATGACTTTGATGTAAAAAACACCTTGTAGTTTCACATAATGACCTATTTTTCCTTTCTATAGTGCCATTGCTTTCAAGAGTAAGGTTATGAAAACTAATTGATACATCACAAATTTACAACCTTTATGGGTTTGTTCCAAATCCGTGAAAAAATTGTTATTTCATAGGTTCATATTGTTTAAACATGAATGTCATACATTATTTAAACATAGAAATCATGTGCATGACTTTCGTGTGTAAACAACATGAATAGACATACAACATCCATGTTTAAATAATACAAATGGGTCCATTCATGGTTGGGGTACAAAAAAAGGACAAAAATACTTAAGATTTTTTTAGAGCTATTTTTTACAAATAACATTTACACGAAACAAACTTAAATGAAAAAAATTGAATATTCTAGTATAAGATGATTCATGTGTTGATGGTGATTTTTGACAATCATACATAATTGTGTATGAATATTTTTGTTTAATGCCAAAAATGCAAAAAATTGCAAAATTTCCTAAAATGAGTTTCAATGGACAATTAAACATGTTTTTTGGCATGTTTATTTCCTTCACATGTGACCTCCATCTAAAGTTAGACATTTTGAACCCATTGAACATAATTTTTTTATCAAATTGTTTTAAAAATGAGTCCTTTGCTTTGTAGCCTTTTCCTTCAAAATTTCAAAACTTTTAAATTTTTAAATGATTAGGTTTTTCATCAAGTTCATCCAATGAACATGTACTTTCATAAAGGGGGCATGTTTTTGTTGTACAAAAAATTTGAAATCAATTGTATGATTTTATGCCTTCATTTTGATTACTTAAAAAAAAATGTACTTTAGATATTTGATTCCTTTATTTTATAGGACTCAAAAGGACATTAACATAATATTCAAATTATTTAAAAATATTTTTATTAATTTAAGAAGACAATACTTTATCTATTGGCATACAACAATCCACTACAATTATAATAATGTAAGATAAACAAAAATCCAAAGTTATTTTTTACAATCCTTTTTCAATTAGACATTCCTTTTTGGTACCCAATTAGGAATGGACATAAATATGCATATTACATTCATGTTTAAACAATGTGCATGACATCAATGTTTAGATAATACAAGTAAATAAATGACATCTATGTCTATTCCATATAAACCTAACACAAACATGAAAACAACCAAGTTTACAAGATTTCCTAACCAAGATGAGAACAAGGGCATGCTTAGTTCTAAATCTAAATTGTGAAATAAGAAAATGAAAACAAAAACATGACATGTGTGAAGTAAGAATACAATAACCTACTTTCCTTTGCAACCTACCAAGTTTCATTTTTTCGACCCAGATAACACAAGACAAATCGGGGTGCTAATGATATTTTATTACAAGGAAGAAATAAAAATAGAACAAGGTTATGACCCAACAAAAAACCCAAAATTAGTGTTGAACATACTAAAGATAATGTGAAATTATACCTCTATTTATACTTATTAGGCACCTAACTCAAGGAGGTTCTTCAAGAAAATTCCAACCTATATGTGGTTCATCTTGACCCATATGATGTGCTTGTGTGCACCCATGCATGGCCCATGTGCACCCATGTATGGCCCATGTGGACCCATGTGTGAACTATGCATGAACTAAAATTCAAATACAAGTGAATTGAGAGTTAACTAATAATTAAATAGTAATGAACTAAAAGTTAGCTAGAAATGAATTAAAAGTGAACTAAAATTAATTAAAAACTAACTGAAATTAAACTAAAAGTTAAATATAATTTCTTTACAAATTATGGATAAATATTCATATGAATGAACTCCATGGCATTGGCATCCGTAACATCACCTTCCCTTTTAACGACCAATCCAATTGGATATCATTGATGAAATTCGTGAACTTTATCCATATCATTTGATAGGTTTTTGATTGATTCTTAAATGAGTTTGTTCACATCATACCTATGCCAATGAACAATATATTGAAGTTGACAATTAAAAATCCTTGAATCCAAAATGTCTTCCACTTCATATTCATGTTTACCATTGACTTCAATAAATGGAAGTGGATCATGAATTCTTCTTAGAATGGTAAGCACGTGTAAGGTTCCAACAAGGAAACATGAAACACAAGATGGATTTTCATAAAGTTAAAAGTTTGAATTGAAAAGCCACAACATTGATTTGTTTCACAATGAAAAATGGACTTAGTTTCTAATGATTCAACTTCTTGGATGGCCTTGTTTTGATATGTTGTCATTAAAGCCAAACTTGGTCCTTAAAATTGAAGCTATTGTAACCAAAAAGAAAGGGGTATAAAGAATATTTAATAATTACAAATCAAATTATGTGCAACAATTTTGATAGCTTATATCTTGCCAATCCGGCAATGTTACAACACCTTGGTGCTACTGTCCGAACAGAACATGAGTCCTTAGACCCATGTGAAATTCCAAACGACACATACCTGTTAGTCCCTTTTAGATTACTATAGTAGTAACCTTCAAACTATTGCCAGGAACAATTCCACACATTGTGAATGTAGGAACTATTGGGGTCTAGCTTGAGGTTAGAACTCTCAGTGTTCATTTAGCCCATTATGAGCTGCTAATCCATCCCTCTACCATATGAAATAATGCTGAAAAATATTTGGCTTAGTTCTAGAAACAAGTTGACGTCTAGGTATGAACTAAGGATGAATAATATATACCAAGTTGGCTTGCAACTATTTAGAAAAAGCAAAATTTTGTGCAGAATATGGGTCTATGGATATTTTTTATAATCTTTCCCATTTTGTTCCTTTCTCACTCACATTCTGCCCAACCCAAGGATACCCCATTAAGGTTTCTAACTCTAACTCATTACACATGCACTACTCATTGGATTTTAGGAACGGTTCCACCAAGATCGCATGCAAATGCATCTCTTTACATGCTCCTAATTCTATAGCTCATACCTCCTTTGTGCATCATCAGCCCTCAACATCAACCCCTTTAGAGCCTGCCATGATGTAGGTACTGGCACAACGGAAATCAAACAACAACTACAGATCTTTTCAAGCTCCTAATTATACACAATCTACAACAAATGCAACCAACACCACAAACTTATCCTTCTTTGCCTTTGAACTCCCCTTCTTATATTCATCCTACAACATTCTATTTCCCCTCTCCATTCAATGTTTACAGGGCCCTTGTCCACCCATTGTTTGTTGCCAACCTATTTCACATAACACACAACAAACAAAATTTCCTACCTAAACTCACAAGTCTTCTCCAAGCAGTCATTACAACCACTACCAAACAGTGATAGCATAAACTTTGCCAACTACATGAAGAGAGTTGATGACGGCTCAAAACAAAAAACCTAAACCCTAAAACGAAGTTGTGTTGACATGAGAGATATGTAATTGACTTCTTGTCCAGTCACACTATGTTGTTTTTCTAATGTTCATTAACATTTTCTTTATATCACCTTTGGGCTTGTTCAAGGTTAGATTCAAATTGAGTTCAAACATCCATTAACCACATGGCTTGATCCTCAGTTGCTAAATTCACAACTTTGTTCACACCTTATGTGAAATTTGGGGTGTAAACCAGATTTACAAAGAAAAATGTTTCTTGGGTTGATGAATGCATTGTGTTGTAAATAAATTTTACCATGGCCAAAAATTCTAACCAATTATCTTGATGATAATTGGTTGTACATCGTAGATATTGCTAAGATTTGATTGACCCATTCGTTTACTCATCTGTTTAGGGGTGGAAAGCTGATGGCAATTTCACCTTCACACCTAAAAACTTTAAAAATTAATTTCAGAACTTAGATGCACACTGAAACCCACAATCAAAAATGATATATTTAGGAAGATGATACTAAAAAACATGATTAAGGAATAATTTAATTGTTCTTTCACTAATTATTCTTCTAGTACATGGAATGAAATGAGTCATTTTCTTCAAACGATCCACCACTACCAAAATGGAATCATAAGAACTAAAAGGTGGAAGGTCTATGATGAAGTCCATAGAAATTGAAAACCATGGGGATGCATGGATCAACAATAGTCAAAAGAAACCATGAGGGCGATGACAATGATTTCTTGTTCGAGACAAACATCACAAGATCCGACAAACCCTTTCACATACTTCCAAAATTGTGGTCACCAATAATTTCAAAACATTAATTCCATGGTCTTGTGAAATCCAAAACGACTTGTAACCAAAGTGTCATGCCTAGCTTGGAGGACTTGAAGCCATGTAAGGTCATCAAGCACATATTAAAAACCATCACAATATAACAAAGCATCTTGAAACTCGAACTTGGCATGATCATTGGAAAAAATCTTGAACTTGATGATGATTCTCTAATTGACTTTGGATGTCAATAATAAGAAGGTCCCTCAAATCTTCACAAATTTGACAAAGAAAGGTTATGTCATCATAAATTACCGACAATTCCTAGAGTTTAAAATGTTTAAGCTTGAATATGACATCACATTGTTGTTCATAGACTACATCTCCTTCATTAGGTTTCTTTTGCTAGGGCCCAAGGCAATATGTGATGACAAATTGAAATGGAGATAAGGACAATGCCCACTGAACTTAGTGTCGATTCAAAACATGAGTTATCAAAAAATACTACAAGTTCTTATGGTTTGAATACACAATGATTTCATATTAAGTTCTTTCAAACAAATGATGCCACTCCTCAAAGGCATCCACGATAGTTATAACATTGGAAGAAAAAAGGTCAATATGTGACTAATGCATTTACAACTACTTGCGACTATTTGGTTTTGCAATTAAATTTTTGCCATTTACGAATAGTGTGACATCATGTTAACATCAACCAAGTCATGTACAACTGAATTGGTTTACATCTATATATGGGTTGGATTTATCATCCAAAAATAACCATCTAAAGTCCCATTAATCACAAGCAAATTGATGTTTAGTTGCAATCAACATATGTCTATATGCAAATAATTATTTGATTCATGATTAAACTTAATATTCACATTATTTTTATTGTAATTAAATACATTGATATGATTATTGTAATTATACTAGTTTCATTACATTAAATTACTTATAATTTCAAATAAATTAAATATATTCCATCATAGACTATTATACTAAATATTTTTATGTTTTTAAGTAAAACTAAAATTATTTTAATTATTATATAATAATTATTATATTTATAAATTAATTATAATAGACACATAATTTACAATTCAGCTTAAATATCCATATTTTTAATTTTTAATATTAAAAAATAAAATATTTCAAATATAATTAATTAATTTTATTTAATTTTTTATAATTGTAATAATTACAATCCAATATACTAGAATATTCGATTTACATACAATATATAAATTTTTATTGATAAAATTATAGAATAATTTTACTGAAAAATTAAAATAATTGTAATAAATTAATTTACTTATTCATGATTACTACTTATATAAAATGAATAAACAATATTACAACATAAATTTTCACATTAATTAAAATGATAGTTCCCAATCATAAAAAATAACTATTGTATTTACAACATTTGTGTTTTAATAATAATAATAATCAAAAAAAATTTATCTTAATTGAGAAGTTATGTCCTATAGTTAAGATTTTTATTTCAGAATTTCATAATAATCTTAAAATAATGAACAAAATTGCTGTAATTACTGTATGAAAAAAATTAATTAAAAAAATTGTATGTATTACTCATAATTTGCTTATTTACATTAAATTGTTAATATTAAAAACATAATTGTTATTATTATTATTCTATAATTACATAAAATCATTGTAAGTATTTCAAATAAGAATTAATTATTGTAATTTCATAATTATTTTCTAATTGAACATAATTATTCACAATTTGTAATTTATAACTTAAAATCTGAATTAAAAATTTCGGAAAAACTATAATGTAGCTAAAATAATTATTGTACTAATTATAATTGTAGGAATTCCTATACAATATTTTTTAATAACGAAATATGTAATTACTTATCTATGATAAATATTTTATGGTAATATTATAATAATGAAAAAAATTAATGTGTGTTCAATAGATTATTGTATTGATAGTTATTAATTATTAATGGAAAAAAACATTTCACTGATTGATAACAATTTTTACAATAATAAATGTAATTATATAGTATCTATAGTATGTAGTTTATTTTTATTTTAAAAATAAATAATTTGTGTAAGAATTTATTTTCTAATGAAAACTATTAGTTCATTATTTTTAATTTGAAAATAAATATTTAAAATAGTTATTTTAAATTATAATAAATATATATATATTTACATTAATTATATTATTTGTAATTTGACCAGATTTTGAAATGTAAGGAAATATTTTGAAATATTTAAGTTATTTATTTACCTATGAATTATCTATTGACAAGTTGTGAAGAACTAAATAGTTAGATAGTTAAATATTAAAAAGTTGTTAGTTACTAAATAGTTGATAATAATTACTTTATATTTGTAATGTGTAGTTTATATTTTAAATATATACTAAATTTAATCATTATTAATTAAATGATTATCTAATTATCTAGTGAGCCATGTACTTGAATTGTTTAAAAATTTAAAAACTAAAACCAAATGCATGAAGAAAGTTTTAAAGTTGCAACTTAATTTGCGAGGAAGTTACAACTTGAAAATTTATCCCATATTGTTTGCTTTCCATTCCTAATTTGAAAACTATATAAACAAGGGGTGTGGTCATCCAATTTCACATTAAAAAATGTGTGCACATGGGATGAACCATACAAAAGGTTTAACCCAAAACGAAAAGAAAAATTATGCACAATTTTGAATTACCTATTTCCCTAACCTATTTATCTACTTAGTTAAGTAGGTGTTTAATCTGACCTACCCACTTAAGTTGACCCATGTACTTACCTACCTAAATTCCTACCTATATGAATAGGTATTTAACCTAGGAAGGTAGGACCTACTTACCTACCTACCTTTTTACGAAAGTAAGTAGGTAGGTATTTAACTTAAGTTTGTAGGCACCTATTTATGTACCTACCTAAGTACCTTCCAACATAATATTAATATTTTTTATTAAATAAATTTTAAATGCCATGTGGCATAATTACATTGGGCCACATGTCATAATATAAATAATCCAAACATGTGAATTGAATGTCTAAAATTATTTCTAAATAATAATATCTATTTTAAATAATTAAATATTGGAACACATGGCAACACATCATTTGCTTTCAATAGTGACCAAAATAGTTGCATCTTAAGTCGCATGTGACAATACATATACAATGAAGTCAAAGGATGAACTTGTATTTGTTGATTTTTTCGTTCATCCAATATCCTTGTCATTTGCAACTAATATGGCATGTGACTTGTCCAAGGTGATTAAAGGGATTTTAATCACAAATGTTGCTTGCGACTAAAATTTAGTTATAGAGACTAGTAAAAAATAGGTGTTTTTCTTTCAATGTAAGTTCTTACCATGAATCTCATAGTCAATTTCTACAAGATAAAACTTATGAAAATGAAAGCTAACATGATGAAGAACATTGTTTTTTCCAAGTTATGAAAGTATGGTGCCTACTACAAAGTTGAAAGAGTTTCATTTCCAAAACAAAAGGTTTGGAAGGGCCTACATGAATGAATAAGGGAGAAGTTGTGAAAAAAAATTTCAAAGATTGAAAGGCACTATTAACTTCAATTCCTTTTTTTAAAAATTGATCTTTTTGAATCAAATCAATAAGAGGGGCCACTATTGAAAAATACTAAGCAAGGAAATATCAATAAAAATTGGTAAATCTAAAAAAACATTAAACATTTCGAACAAAAGTTGGAGTAGCTTAGTTGACAATGGTCTAAACCTTACAAGGATTTGTGTGAATGCCATCTCTAGAGATGATGTTCCTCTTTAGATTAATGAAATTCACACTTCTCTAATTTGGCATAAAGTCCACTTCTCGAACCTTCTCCAAAACCAAATGTACATGGCATTCATGCTCTTCCATGTTCTTTGAGAAAATGAGGATGTCATTGATATAACAAACCATGAAATCATCCAAGTCTTCACGAAAGACATCATCCATCAAATGTTAAAAGATAGCATGGGTGTTGATAAGGCCAAATGGCATCACAACATATTCAAAATGGTTGTAACAAATTTTCAATGTTGTTTTCCATTCATTACCTTCTTGAATGCATACCAAGTTGTATGTTTTACATAAATTGATCTTGGTGTACATCTTCGCATGACTTAACTAATCCAACAACCTTGATATCAAAGGCAAAGGGTATCAATTTTTGATGGTGAGTCAATTTAATCCATGATAATCAACACACATTTGTGAAGAACCACTTTTCTTTTTGACAAAAAAATAGGGGCACTGACTGGAAATTTAATGTGAAATGAATTCCTTTTCAAGATTCTCATCGATGTATTCACGAAATGTTGCAAATTTGTCTTGTGATAAATTGTAAATGGGTTTAAATAGAGGTTGTGTTATTTCCTCAAGATCAATGGTGCAATTATATGCACTAGAAGAAAAATGTTAATTTGCGACTTCAAATTGCAATTATAAAATAGTTGTAATCAACATTTACAACTAAAATCGCCCTAGTTGCATAAGTGGAGTCCTACCCAACATTTAATTGCAAAATATGACTCATCATGACGTAACCAAATGGACCATGGATGATGTATATGGTCAACATATACATGTTCATTTTTTCACCATTTGTGTAACATTTGCACGTAAGTTTTATTTTTGCAATTATTTTTATAACTATCAAATATTCAAACATTATTTGTCACATGTATTAAATTAAAGTAATTTTTTAAAAATGATTTTGAATGTTGAAAAAATCCATGCCATCATATTCCAATGACTTGTGATGGTGCCACTTGGCAATACCAAAATCCACCATGTGGCACTACGAATAATTTTGAATGATTATTTTTTTATTATTCAAACATTGATCTTAGCCATCCATTATGAACATTACTTTTAGATGAACCTAAATTGTGACACATGGCACAATAAAAAATATGCCACATGGCGTATTAATTATATGTTGGAAAAAAATCAAACGAAGTTTATTTGAGTAAGTAGGTAAGTAGGACATACCTACCTTCCTAGGCTACATGCCTACGTACCTATTTATATAAATAAAGTAATTAAAACTTATGTACCTACCTACTTACTTACCTAGGTAAGTAGGTAGGTAGCAAGGTAGGTGGGCTAAAAAATAGGCATGTAAATATTGTTATTTCATTTTATGTCTTGTTTTTATGGTTAAGCCTATTTGAACTCATCCCCAATTGCACATGTTTTTGTGTGAAAACATGTGTTATATAATTTTGAAGATGAGATTAGAAGACAACATATGGGTTGAATTTCCTAGTTGTGCCTTAATGACAAATTGAGTTGCAACTAGTAATATTTACCCATATATTTTGTGCTTATTATTTTTTTTGAAAAACTATATAATTAAACATGTAAGTAAGAACTTGATTATTAATTAATTAACTAGCTAATTAATTAATTAGCCATTACCTACCTATCTACCCACTTACAAACCTACCTATAATTATTAATTATTTAATTCTAGAAATAAATTTCACTTTTACTTCATACTTTCTACTAATTACTCAATTGATTCATAAATCATAATTCATTAACAATATGTGATTTTTTATGAAGTTAATTTACTACTTATTATTTCAATTTTACATTTAATAAATTATTATTTAATAATAACTTTCTTTGACACTTAACCTTTTAAATTTTAATTATCAACTAACTAAATAAATAATTGATTGATTGTCTAATCTAATTAATTATTCAATCATAAAATATTGAACATTCGATACTAACTATTAAATTATGAAATTATGAACTGTTTATTCCATCAATATGATCAGTTTTAATTAGTAATTAATATTAAGTAACTGATTTAGTTCATAAGTATTCAATTAATTAAAATTTGATAGCTCACTTGTAGTTTAATATTTATTAATCATAACTTTTGAATAGTACATTTGAATTATCAAATAATTCAGTGAATATTAATTAAATATTAATAATTTTTAAACTAATTAATAAATATTGACTATTAATTCTCAACTTATGAACTAAATAGGAAATCAATTGAATTAATCATTAATAATAACTAGGTAATTGAATTTTGGAAATATTAATTAATATTTTTTATAAGCTACATAACTATTAATTAATTAATTAATACTTGTTATCTATTTACAATAACTTTTGACTAGTAAATACGAATTATCAGATAATTAAATGATAATTAATTAATAATTATCTTATTCATTAGTTGTTTATAGTTTTTAACTTGATTAATAGCTTGAAATGAAATATTTATCAAATAAATCAGTAAATATTGAATATTATTTATTAAAATAATTAATTGGTTAAATAATCAGTGAAAATTATTAATTAAAATTTTGTAAACTATTTATTGATTATTTGGTACTAAGTTATTAAATATAATTTAAGTTTGATAAAATTATTAATTAAATTAAATTAAAGTGATATTATTTCACATTTTTCATTCTAGTCAATTAATTTATTATTATTAATTTATTAATAATTAATAATTGATTAATCAAAAAATAAATATAAATTATTAATTCATGATAAATCAGTTTTATTTAATTAATATTATTCCATAGTTTACATTATTTAATCAATTTGGTGACAGTATTAATTTATGAAGAATGATTATTGGTTTGACCTTATGTCGTTTTAATATGAGGTCCCCACTATAATATAATCAAAAATTAAAATAAACATGGTATATTTGTAACTAAACCATAATATAAAATCAAAATGATTTTTTATTTTAATATGTTCATAATATGAGGTAATATGTGTTTAATATGCGTTAAATAAAGGTTAAATACATTTAAATTCCAATGATAATGATTTCATCAAAGCTAGTTTGTGGCATGGGCTATAGTTGTACGTTATATAAAAAGACAATTCCAAATTGAAAATTTATTAGAAGTCAATTTCAAGCCAATTTTTTTTTAAAAAACATTTTACAAGTTGTAATGTTTCAAAATGTCCTTATGGTCCAAATATATCAAAAGAAAAACATGTTTACATGTAATTTCATACAAATGTAATTATGTGTTATTTCATTTGAATATGTTGAGATTATTTCAAGAGATTAACATGTTTTTTTTTCTTTAAGATTAAGCTAATTTTCAATTTTTTTTTTCCCTTAAAAACCTAATTCAAAGATTCAATCCCCACTTGTTTAACTAATTTAATGTTTATCCACCCTAATTACTTCCAAAATTCCAATGAATTAAAAACAAGGGTGGCTAATTAAATCTCCCTTTGGATGATAGTTAGGCAATATTTTGTACAATTTGAATCCTATATATATTTGAAAATAATAGAGTTTTCAAATGTAAACTCTTATTTCTTTTGCGTAGCAATGTGAAGCCCAAGTATGTTAAATAGGTTTTAATATATGTTTCATGTACATTGATTACATGTTGAATATATTCATAATGTAATTTAAAAGATCTTGGTATACATAAAATGTATAGGCGCACCATAAAAAGTAACCAAACTACAATTAAATTTACAACTAAAGGAACATAACTCTTCATTTTGGATGAAAAAATAAAAAATTTAGTCAATATGGAAGGATGTACAATTTAATAATCATACTATAGTTGCAAAAATAGTAAGAAAATGAAAGAAATGGTTACTAGTTGTAAAAATATAAAACATAGTTGCAAATGATGGATAGTTGCATTTGGTTGGAAATTGGATGGTTACATAACAATGACACTATGAAACAAACACATGAATGTGATCCTGTGAACATGGGCCTATGAACAAGAATGGATATTTTGAAAAGGAATATTTTGATGACGGGGACAAAAGATTTTTAGAATATCCCTATGCCATGTAAGAATGATGTGAAAAATATTTTTCCACGTGTACATGGATGAAAATCACAAAATGGATGAAAATGTTGGATGAAAATTAAACATCAATGAACTTTTTGGATGATAATTACAATATGATGAAAAATTTGAATGAAAAATTTGATAGGTTGAAATGTATGGATGGAATTAATTCCAAAACAATTATGCTAAATGAAAACCACATCTACATGGATGAAAATTACAAAAAAGATGAAATATTTGGATGAACATGGAGCATGAATGAACTTTTGGATGATAATTAGAAGTAAATGAATTGTTTGGATGAAACTTCCAGCTGGTTGAATGTATGGATGAAAGTAATTCCAAAACAGTTATGACAAATTGGAAATTACTAAACTCACATATTTTTCATGTTTAACTTCATTTGCAAAAAAAGGTGTTAAAGGTGAAACTTGAAAGAGTTACATTATAATGTAAAAGGGTGAAACTATAACTTGCGTAAGTTAAGTCAAAGGTAGGAAGTCCACATAATGATGGAATGGGAAAATGTTTGAGAAATTAATGAATAATTCACTGCACACATAATGTTGAAAAATATTTTCATTTTTATAGCAGAATAAATTCCAAAAGAACAAAACCCATAACAATCCTATTTAACAACTATTTAATGACACTATAACCTAATTTACCTCTAGGATTTTGGCACGATCTAATAATCTATGGACCTCAATCCAACTCCAGGATGGATAATGGATGAATGGTTCTTTAATTCCACAATACATGGCATATTACAAAATGTAATACAAGTGCTTACATGGCACCCATAGCCCTCACTTGCCGAGGGACAAAGCCATCATGCAAAAAAAATCCACACAACTACAAGTTAGATAATCACTAATCATTATTTCATATTACTTATGGTTTTTTGGTTGTCCTAAAAGGAGGTGATAAATCTATCCATATCCTAGAAAAAAGGATATTTGAAGGAGTTAACAGTGTGGCTTCAAAGTTCATCCCACTTACAATTTTTTTTTTGCATAATGGATAGTTTGAATGTGTCACAATAATGAATCTTCTTCCCACTCCTTGATTTGGGCCAAACATCTAGATCTCATGGCTTATAAATATGGGTAAAAATACCATCGCCAAAGAGATTTTGAGGGGCACATTCTGTGTCGTCCCCAACTTGATTAATGAGGGTACATCTTGGTTTCTCTGAAAACAAAAAGGCATCTTCCTCCAATGCCACCACCTTAATTTGAGTGAGATTTATCCTTGCTTACACATGCCATAAGGAAAATAAGGCAAGCCTATCGAGTACATGTTTCTTACTTGTCCTTCCCACACAATGTGTAAGGTCATCATGACAAAACCAAAAGTTATGTAGTTCCATTGATAGACCTTGGGTTGTAGAGCAATAACCAACATAACACAAATCAAGAATACCACAATTTGTTTGTTTAAGAATGATTATGGCTTTGTAGTAGTGTTTAATGTCTTTTTGCAATGTTGAGCAACGATTGTTTAATTTCGGGGGATAACATTCAATTCGCCAAATGTTGTCCCCACAAAGGTGCTCAAGGACCTCTGCACCATTGTGGGTGATAATAGGATTAGGGCCACTAGTCTCCCCCACATTCACAATTAACAATTGGTTGATTAGAGTTACATTGGCCATTTTCGGACAAAAAAAGTTCACCTGATCATCTTGGTGTCAATCTACTTCTGACCTAGGTAGAAGGTTTGCCTTGTGTTTGGATGATCCAAACATTTCCTCACCTTCCAAATGTAATATTTTAGCTAAAAGACTAAAACTTAAAGTGTATTTGGCAATCGCAACAACAATTTAAACTAGGTCCCCAGATTGACTGGCCCTATGCAAGCATAATTCATTTTTGTTTGGACCAGTCCCAAATCAATAGTAGATAACCCCCCTTTTTTAACAAAAAAAATTTCAACTAAACATGAATTGCAACTATATTGCAATTGAAAATTTTAAATTTTAAAATAAAATAATGGCAATTACCAATTAAATCAACTCAACAACTAAATTGGTATATTGTTGAAATTAGTTTTCAACTAGGTGGTATTTTTCCAAATATTCAATTGAATATTCTAAGCATCAACAATGTATTCAAATTGAAATGTTTATTATGTTAGTAAATAGTGAAAAACATGTTTTGACTAAAGGTTCTCTAGTTGGCACATAATCAAGACATTAACTAATGTTCAACTATTTTGGTGACACCATCAACACATGTATGGATGATAAAATGTATTTTAATAAATGGATGAAATACAATTTCATTTTCAAGTTTATTACAATTATCTCTCAACTCAAGTAAACAACTAATATGTGATTTTTTTTAATACGTATGACATATGTTCATATTTATGCTGAATTATGATAACATTAAATTAGCTGTAAAATTAATGTGTATAAATGAATAAGTTATATGTGATATAAATTTTGTAATGCATATAAATTTTGAATCAATTCTCTTGAATATGAATTAATAATTTAATCTTGTATTGTTCATACATATAATATTTGATTTTTATGTAGACCAAATTTATTTTAGGACATTTCAAATAATGATATATAATTAAGGATTAAATTGTGGAATCCTAATGTTTATTCTTCTTTTTTTCGCATGGTAGTTTAATATTTATTAAAATTTATGATCAAAATGCATCAAACATTAAAACACATGTAATTTTATTTGTAAAAATGAGCGGTTATGTATGATCATTGATGTAAATATTATTTTTGTGAATTTAAATAATAATTTTAATAAATTGAAAATAATGCATATGTTCAATAAATGAAATTTCTGATTTTTTAGTAAATTAATTTAGTTTTCAACATATCATGTAATGATAAATAATTAGTATTTTGTTGAACTTTAATGTTTAGTCATTTTTATACATATGATAGTTTATACTTGTTAAAAATGATCAAAATTCATTAAACTGAAATTACTTGTAAATTTTATTTATAAAAATGAAAGGTAATGTACTATATATATAATTTTTAATAAATTAAATTATAAGTATAAAATAATGTGTATTGAAATATAAGTTAATAACAACATGTTCAACACATGTAAAAATAAATATTTCTATATAATTTAATTTTTCATTTATAACATAAATAATCAGACATAATTATGATTATCTGGAATTAATGCAATCATTAATAAGATATATCTTATTTATGATTGCATTTTGTTGACCATTGGGCATTGAGTTGATTCATTTATGACTTTGGATCTAGTTCGTTACATAATTTGATCAATAAACTTCTTCAAAACACTTTAGTGTTTATCTTGGCTCCCCTTTTGTCTCCTTAATTCACAAGTATACATTAAAATTCAATAAATTGTGGGCATTGTAGAATTAAATTAAAGCCCAATCTCTAGTCAACAACAATTCATACATCATGTTCTCTTTCATGGAAGGTAGTTGATTACTCTTGCTTAATCGCATATACCATTATCCTACATATTATCACGAAAAATAAAAAAACATGTTTACACAACTTTACACATCTTCAACTAGAAAAAAAATGAAGCATTATTGTTCTTAATCCATTGCATGCTTGGTTTTTGCATGATGTGTTTTGTCACAAGAAATCAATCACTTTCTTTGTTCATAATAACAATGGTCTCGTAAGACTTTGTACTAGACTTTCGACTAGACCCCAATTATGTACCGCAACTATGAACGCTTAGTAAGATTTTCAGTATGTTATTTTATTTACAAAACAATTGCACCCATTGAAAAATTATGTTAAAACAACTTGTAACTCTTTCTCAACATCTTATTGTCTAGCTACATCTATCCCTACTTCAATCGATCTCATCTCTTACATCAACCTTTTTGTTGAATTATATTCGTCATAATCCTCAAGGAACAAATTGCATTCTTCTAAGTCACTTTTGTTTTCAGATAGATTGAGAATGGATGGAAATTGTGAATTTATATTATCCCATTTTTCACTCATTGTTCTCCTACTTAGCTTTCGTGTTTCCATTTTCATCCTCTCTACAATTATTTTAGTCGTTTCCAAAATGTTTTTCGTCCCCTTGGCTTTCATGTTGCCAATATCCAAACCAACATTGTTTTTTATTTTTGGTGTCTTTGGGGGAGTGTAATACTCCTTGCTACAAGCCATTGTAAGTGTACACTCCTCAGATTCCTTCGCTAATTATTTCCATTGAATAAGACTCAATATTGGGAAACAACTTCAATTGATTCTAGTTGCTTCTTATTGATAATGTCATCATGTTCAATTTCAGTGCCATTCTTAACAATTGACATTGAACTAAAATTCCTACAAAATATAAGATATTTGTAGTTTAGTGATAGGCTTCATTTGTATTTGTGCCTACAATTATAGACATATGATAATGAAACCCCTTCCTCCCCATTCCATGATTTGACTATGAGTCGGCTACATGACGCACAAGATTCATCATCTTTGCTTTCTATGTTTTCTCCTTCTTTAAATGTTGATTGTGATAATGTCTTTGGCTCCTCTTCCTCCTCCATTGGGGTTCCTTCTTTCTTTTCTACCAATGCATCCTAGTTTGCATCATATTTTAAAATAGGCACCTCATACTCGTTGTCATCTTTATCGTTCTCCTTTTTTGGCCACTTGTGTCAGGTTTCTACCAATGGATATTGGTTTGCTTTATTCATCCCCAACATGGATTATGCCTGGTGTAATAAATAGGTCCTATAGTTTTGGTTTGTTAGTTTTGCTAGCCACAGATGGTCCCCATGAACTTGTTGCAAGCTGTTCACAAAATCAAAATTGAACATCCATATCACTATGGCATAGACTTTGTACTCTTGCACGTTATTTCTTAATGCCCAATATCCCACTTTAACATTGTAGTCTGCATCTATCGTTTTCATCTATCTTTGATCTATTGTTGGATACAGATCCAAGTTTCGAGGAATTTTAGCAAACATTCTCATAGTTCCAAACCTACACTTGCAATGAAAAGCTATCTCATCAAGCCTACCTCTTTTTCATTACATACAATCATTGAAGAGGTTCTTGACCGTTTTGCATTTATCATTTTATAACATCCCTTTTAGTGTGTCAGATGTGAACATTTATGACTGTCATTTGTTAACGTTATATTATTTGATTAGTGAATATTTATCTCAACAACCATAGTAGATATTTTCTTATTGATCTCACATTAATGCAAGATGTTTCAATATGTGCGACTCAACATTAGTTCATTCATTTGATAGTGGACGCCATTATAACACATTACTCTTTCTACATCTTTTACTTTCTTCAAAGTGTGAGAAGTACCAATGACATAAGGATACGTAGAACCTTTTATTCATCAATGATTCAATTTTGCTTTTGAATTGTAGTATACATTTAGGGTTTTGTTTCTTCATGCTTCTTTCCTATTATATGTCCTTCTAGTTCTATTACAATTGTTATAAACAAAATACATTTTTACCCCATAATTACAATTGAATCCATTTTATTTCAATCCATGTTCAATTTATTACATATGATTTCTACATTTGGACAATTCAAATTATTGCATTTATTGCATGGTGTAATTGAATAAATAATATTTTCTTGTTAAAGGTTTGGACATTGTTTTCTTCAACTATCCCACACTTCTTGTGGTTTCGGTGGCGGTCCAATCATCCATTGATTCACAAGTGGTTGGAGGACTTAGTTTTGTTTGTGTTGTGGGACCCATGCCCATTATGCTTGAAATTACATATAGTTTTCTTTCGGGTTTTCCAAATTTCTATTGCTAATAAATCAAATAGGGCAACTAAGTCTTCGTTTGATAAATCTTTCAAAAAGCTAATAAAGTAGTGTTTTGGAAGTGGCTTTTTCAGGCTTACGTGCTATTTTAAAAATTCCATTATGTGTCTAAACATCACCCAATGATAATATTTTATGTCTTGTTTTATTAATTAAGGGTTTCGCCTTGGCCTTCTTTTGGCAATAAATGGACCTTGTACTTTTGTCTTCTTGTTTTCCCATTGCTTGGTGGCCCATTCATCTATGTTATCCACTTGGTTTTTTTAAGATTCCCTCATTTCTTGATTTTTATCAATTCGCAATCCGCATAATGGGTCAAATTGACTATCATCTTGAGGAACTCACCATGGTCATTCTATTTGTTTGGAAATTATGTCCGAACTTGGATACAACAATGCATTTTCAATCATGCATTGAATTGTGAACGTTAGTTATCTAGTAATTAGTGATATATTCATCATTGTTTGGGAGAAATCCAATTGAGATGGTAATACTGAATAACACAATTAAATAATTGAATTAATAATATTGGGTGCAAGGATCCAAATATTATGTTGAGGTAACAAGCATGTAATATTATATTAAACTATATCAAATGCAAAAAGATAATGATCATACTAAAAATGCAAACAAATAATAAAGAGTGAGATAATGGAGTTAAAAATTTATTTGAAATGTAATGACAATGTAATCATTATATGTGGGTTTAATAGATATTTTTTGGAGCTTTAAGGATTGATTGGGTATTATATAAGCGTATTTTGAATTCCAAGGATTGAATGGGTATTGTATATGCATTTTTTGGAGTTTAAGGAATCAAAAATTCTAGATGAATTATTGGATTTTCCAAGAAGCAACCTATATGTTCAACTTCAACCCTAATCATATCAAAAAGTTTATTGAACCACAAATTATTACAAAGAATGGTATTTTGGTTTTTCGTTCAATTCTTGGGACGTCTGTGTTTTTTATTATCGTAAACATCTTATGGTTTTGGGGCCTATCATTTGATGATTCACAAGTTATTTACACTTTGTTCCTTAAATATTGTGGCACCCATGTTTGCCTACCTGGAGTTGCATAGAGTTGTCTATTGGGTTCCATAAATTTTATTGATAGGAAGGTTTCCAAGGGTTACCAAATCCTTTGTCGATAAATCTTTTAATAAGTTTGTGAAGAAATGTTTTAAAACTAGCCTTTTCAAACTTGCACGTTCTTGGAAGAAATCCATGGCATGTGTAGACATCACCTCATGATAGTCCTCCATATTTTCCTTCGAAATTTTTATAGTTTATTTGAACAATGCAATACTTTTTTTTGTTTATCTTTTCATTCACCCATTGCCATGCCACCCATTCATTTGTTTTATCAATTTTTTTTTTCCATTTTAATCACCATGTTCTAATTTCTAGCAACTACTCGAGGGGGTCTAGTAGGGTGGGATATCTTGGAAATTCCAAAGGCATTTTTATCATTTCACATATTCTATCTAGTATGCTTTAGATTAAGGTGTATTCAATCATAATTTCCAAGGTGTTTGGTGTGACCATTGTTGTAAATTTTCTTTTTGCCATTATAAAATTGATGTTTAGCAATTGCAAATGGATGGTAGTTGTAGAAAAGATGGAGCTATGCAATTCAGGTGGAAAGGGGGAAAGAATGCAGTTTGATTCTTCAAGCATCAAGAATGACCTTAGACATAAGAGGTTTGAAAGACTAAATTTTCAAATAAAAAAATGTTGAAACGGTATAGAGAATGTGCGGCTTCATATTGTTTCAATTTTAAATGGGAACATACCTCTTGGAGATGAAGAAGTGGTGTTTCAATTGACACATACCTCTTGGAGATGCAAAAATGGTGTTTCAATTGACACATTTCTTGGAGATGAAATGGTGATGCTTCAATTAACACATACCTCTTGGAGATGAATAAGTGGTGTTTCAATTGACACATACCTATTATCGGTTGTGAACATGTAGAGTTTAAATTAACGCGTACTCTTGGTTGTGAATTCTTGGTTTACTTCATCTTTTTTTGTTCACCTGATTTCATTTTTCGTCCATTTTATCTTTTTATCCGTTTTATTTTTCATCCATTTTATTTTTCATCCATAATTATTGTTCATCCATGTACACATGGTAGAACATTCCTCCACATCACAAAATATTTTGTGCCATGTGTCAATAGAATATTCCAAAAAAATTTGATCTTGTTCACTTGCTCATGTTCACCTATTTATGTTCTTACTCACACATTCACCAAATAGCAATCCATGTTACATAACACAAGATTTCTTGTAGTGATGGTTGATGTTTTGGTAAAATGTTCGCATTTTTTTTTCAAACACAGTTTGAATTCTTGGTATTGGGAAGGAATTTCATGTGAACATGGTTTAATATCTAATGAGGGGAGAGCATAAATCAAGAATGCATCTCCTTTTTCGGCAACCTTCATTAATTTTTTTGTTCCAACAAACAAAAGCTTAGGGCATTTAGGGTTTCTCTTTCCATTTCAAATTTTGCAAACATTCATCCCCATGTTTTTTTTTCAATTACATGACATACCCCATCTTGATTTTTGCCATGCATGCTTTTGACAAGGGTTTCACACTCTAGGGCTTCGTGTTGTGGTGTTTCAAAATGAAAATTCTTCATATGCCAATCCATTGGTGGATTATGTAAAACAAACCAAGACAATCCAATGATGACAAGATTTCTTAAAAAGAAAATGACATTGAAAACAACCTTGCTTGTGTGAAAACCAATGGTAACATCTAATGTTTCAATTTCATGTGTGATCAATTTTAATGAAAGGTTCTGACCATTAATGACCTTAATCAACATTGGTGTGTTCTTTTCCACTAAAATCAACTTGTATTGTCACATCAACTCTTTGTATATGAAACATATTGATGCATATAAACAACAAGTGTTTGGGCCACAAGTGTATTACATTTGACAATGATTATAACCAAAAAAATGGTGTTGGATCTAAAGATAGGCTTGAACCAATTTCATTAAATGATGCATCAAGGTTTAGCCTCATGGTCCCGATTGAGACTAGACATTCTTGTTTCTTGATTGTTCTAGTTGTGGATTGGTAACATAGATGGCATGTGTTGCATGTGGAACACGTTTCTTTGGATTCACGAGCATTATGACCTAATTTTTCACAATATAAACAAAGATTATTTATATGTCAACATTGCTTCTCTTGTTCTTTGAGGGGCTTGAATATTGTCTTATCAATTTGCATGAGGTTGTCTTTTGGTGAAATTGCCAAACGTTGGGTTGGCGTTGCAAGTGAAATTTTTTTGGTGTTGTTAATGGTGCAAAATTCCTTTGTGTTGTTAATGTTGGTTCATGATGCCTCTCTTATCGACATTCAAAGAGCCTATGTCACACCAACAATTTTTGCAATGGCTTGACTTAATGTTAAAAGGTCTGACATGGTGAATATCAAATCCTTCACATCACCTCATAACCCAATTTAAAATTGATTTATGAGTGTTGCTTCACCCCATGAAATATCACAAATCAATTATTTAAATTCCAATGCATATACAATGGTTGAATGTGATCCTTAATTAAAAAAATCATATCTTGATGCTAGACATGTGTTCTGTGTCCAAATCTCCAAAAGTGGCATTGAACTTTTCAAAGAATGTTTCAAAGTCATTGAGTAGAGGTGATTAATGCTCCAAAAAAGGTGCAAACTAAGTACGGATTGTGTTTAACAACAAAGTACCAATGAGTGCAACTTGGGCTAGGCCAATTAGATACCAATGAGGATGAAATCGAATGACCAAATGCACTTGGTTGACAAAACTTTGAAACTTTGAACCTATGTTGTCAAACTTGTCAATTAGGTTGATCCATGGTTCCTTTGGTTAGGGTTGTGTTGTAGAAACGCATCCTAAAAAGGTCAAAGTTTGATTGGTTTATAAATGAATAACATATTCACAAAATGCTTGATTTTCCTATTCAAGATTCTTAAGGACAACAAGGCTTTCTTCCATGGACACAAAATTTCTTCCTTTGATGTAGACATGATTTCGAAACAAAAGTATAACCAAAAATAAATAAATAATAGGCCCAATGGGAATCTATTGAAATTGTCACTTGCATAAAAACAACCAAGTTTACATGATTTCCTATTCAAAATAAGAACAAGGGCAAGCCAAGTTCCAAATCCATATTGTGAAATTAAAAAAACAAGAATAAGAACACAAGATGTGCAAAACAAGAATACAACAAGATTTCATTACAAAGAAAAAACAAAAATAAAACAAAGTTATGACAAGAAAACATACCCAAAACTAATTGAACAAATTGAAAGTAATAGGGAATTCTACCTCTATTTATACCTATTGGGCATCTAGCTTAAGGAAGTTTTTTTAAAAAAAATTCAACTACATGTGACCCATGTGTAGCCCATGCGTATTGATGTGTGAATTATGAGTGAATTAAGATTAAAATAAAAATGAATTGATAGTTAATCTAAAATCAATTAGTAACAAACTAAAAGTTAACTTTTGAAAGTTAACATGTTGTGAACCAATTGGAATGGCTTTGTTGTAGTTGTTGCACTTTTGGGAAACTTCCTCTTGGCCTACTTCCCAATTTGGAAAATGTTGCATGACAATGCCCTTGGTAGACCAAAGACTAACCTTGCTTTGGACATCTCATGTAGAGACTGGAAATTGACGTGTCCTAACCTTCTATGCCAAAGCAATGCTTCCTGAACACTTTGAGATTGTTCCATAGTGCAAATCTTTGCATTAGCAATGCTTTCAGCTTCCAATTTGTAGAATCCTTTTCTTCGCAGTCTATGACCCTTGCCTACTATGCAACAAGTTTTCATGTCTCTAATGATACAAACAGTTTTAACAAATTCTACAGTGTACCCTTGATCAGAAATACACCCTACTAATAGAAGGTTCCGCTTAATGCCAGGTACATACAGAACATCATTAATCCTTTTTATTTAACCACTCATAAACCATTCAAGACACTTTCCTTTCCCTCAATAACATGAGACTCACCTCCTGCAATTATTATTGGTACAACTACAACTGGTTTGAATCTAGATATGATTTTTGGATTTTCAGTTACATGTTGGGTTGCAACCTAAGTCTAGTACCCATACAATCTCTAACACATATTTGGTTGGTGTACTAGCTAGCACCTCATGACTATGCACCTCAAGAACATCTATGTTGCTATTCTCAACAAGGTACGTTTCTATGATGTCTTCTACATCAGTAAAACTGTTTTCTGGACTGAAGTCTTATTACATAACGACTTTTTCTTTTCCATAGTGTTAATTTGAGATTGCCCCTTGGACTTTTGATTTAGTCCCTTGAACTTCTCCTTTAGTCCCTTCATTTGCTTGATCATCCACTTAGTTCATAGTCATCCTCCCAATGTCCACGTTCTTTATAGAAAAAACAGGTGTCATCAGGTAAAGGTTTTCCTCTACATGACCTTTACCTGATGACACCTGTTTTAGCAACACGAACCTTCGTGAGCCAGTGTTTGGCTGTTTTCCATGGTAGCTATCTCCTCCTTCCAAGATGTCACCAATCTCTTCAACAACATGAACCTTCATGAGCCACTTTGGCTCATACCTTCCTTTGAGGTGTTACCAGCAGTCGTAAGAATCAGTGTAGTGCCTGATGATTGGATCAGAGAATCTCGAACCAATTCCAATATGGCATCCAAAGCTAGCTTTCTGCCTTTGATTTCCGTTTCTGTAATCGCATCACAGGATATAGGATTAAAACAATATATCCAAATCCTATGCTTTTCAAGTATTCTAATCATTTTAAGTAACCACACTTGATAGTTAGACTCTCCTAACCTGCTAGAATCAGGCAGAGAGAAGTCTAAACCCTTGCTATGTTGAGTAGCAGACCTCAGCACTTCTCTATTAACAACAGTAGCAACTACGCAGAGTGCACAAGAACCATTACTTCTGGTCTGACCACCAACAGCTAGACTGCCTCCATTCTGTCTTCTAATAACTTATTCCCGATCATCTCCCATGACTCTCTGGGGAGGAGACAATGTGTGCTCCTGCTCTCTAGATTAGAGCATTCACAACTTACTGGTCCCTGCTACTACTCTCGTCATCACCAGTGACGCTCGCACAAGTTGCAGCTGAACTACTGGACACATCTACAAGTATCTTGACTTGAAGACAGAGAGGGTGTCACTTTGATCGATGATCCCTGGTTGAAGTAGCTCCTGCAACCACATTGGACTCTTGCAAACTAGTCAATGACTAATGTCACTCTTAAGAAGCCTAAGAACGTAAATCTCAGCTCTATACCATGATAAACATGATTGTTGAATGATACAAGCCTCTATTACCAGAGCAATTCAAACAATATATATAAAAGATCAGTATCCACTGGATAGACCTCACGCATCAACTTCTGATCAGATAGTAATCTCTTCAGTCACTGATCCTAATTCTAATTTGCTACAGTAGATTTCATCCTATCAACTAGCGGCTACAGTAGATTTCACCCGATCAGCTTGTTCAACAGTTACAAAGTTCCATCCAGTTCCAACAGAATGAAGTGGTTGACTTTCACTGGTCCTGAAAGTAATCATTATTATTACTCTCTCCCTCTCCCTATCTCCATGTTTCCCTATGCTTATGCTGATCATGTCTTGTTTCATTTTTACTGCTGCTTAATGCAAGCACAACTTATATAGTTCCTTCAAAATGTGAACACATTTCCACATGTCAAAGAGTCTTAAGATATCGAAGGCTTTTCTGGCTAAATGCACAGAAGCAATCAAGGGCATCCAATTGGACCACCACCTCCAGGCTATCCTGCATCAGGTACAAGCATTGCTGGCTACCCACCAGTGGTTGATACTGCCTATCATATAGGTCCAACAGCAAAGCCTGGACAATCTCCATATTCACCTACTGCATCATACCATCTACCTCCTACAGCATACCCTCCAGGTCCTTGATGCCAACAGTTGTGACAGTGGATGGGAGCCAATGCCCATAATCAGTGGGCATAAAAATTGGAATACAACCAATAAGGAGAACCAACAAGTTATCTATGCCTGTCCAGTATTTATGGTGCTGGATCAGGAACATGACAAGCATCTCCACTAACATTCCAATAGCAATTGAGCAAATGCAGCAGTTCCCAACTGCATTCAAAACCTGCAATATTAATCCTAGTAGTCACCATGATATCTTAGCTCACTGTGTAAACTTAAGAACAATTAGAGTTCACTAAGAGTTCATTTAAGTTCAAAGGAGTGCTCTGAACCCAGAATCAAATTGCAATTTAATAAGGCTTTCCAGTAATGGGAAGATGACAGCATGCCACATTCTCATATTACTTTCAGGTAGTGTCAGCATTGAAAGCCAAGTGACACAGGGCATGACAATCGCAGGTTCTCAGAACAAAGACCTCTCCAAAAAAGAAGCTAGGCAAGGCAGTTATTTGCATATATGCGATCCCACATTCACACATGATGTCAGGGACAAGTTAGTCACCAAGTAAGTATTTCATCACTTTCTACCCTGTATCACAGATTTGCATGGTTAAACTCGAAGATCAACATACTTTCTGGAAACAGCCAACTTGATTGGTGGAGTCAACAAGGTGAGCAGCTTTGCCAAAGAAGGTGTGGACACCAGTTGCTATAACCACCACTTCAATCTCCCCTTTTTACAAGTAGAGCCTGAGCACACTCCACCCCCAGGATTTTTTGTTTGGCAGTAAGAGCAGACTGTTGGCAGACAAAGTAAAGTCAATCAGGTTGCGGACCTCAGAATCTCAGAATCCACTTCTACCACAGGGTAGAAGTGGATCCCATTGTGCTCCTCACAATCAATGGAGAAGACCACTTCTGACTGCTCATTGACTCCACCAAAGGTTTTTAAGTGAAAAACCTTTACACCCCACTCACCAATGACTTGAAGGAAAATGGTAACACAGAAGGTTGTGGGTACCATACTGCAGGAGGTACTCAAACATAACATTTGACTTCTGCCAGACAGCATTACCGAGAGATGCCAGTAAGATCCTTCTGAAATTTCCAAAATCCACAGCATTCAAAATAGCTTTTACCTGATTAATTTTAGGGGATCTTCCAAAAGATGTGCATCAGCTGAAATAATATCACCAAGCTTCACACTCATGATATCACCTGGTACCAAAATCACTGCATCTTTCTCACCCCATTGACCATCATGGAGAACCTGAAAAGAAGATGTCAGTCAAGAGGGAATATGGAACTGGTTTAAATCATTCCTTGATTTCACTGAGCTTAAGACATTGAAAAATACTCACAATTCCAAAGGTTGGGAACTGAAATCTGGAAGGATCACTTGTTTTACACTCTACTCTCATCAAGTTTTAACATCTTCCACAATTAATAACGACCAAATCAGGAAAGATCTTGAACCTCAGCCTGAAGGCATCCCTGGTAATTTGAGCAATCCCCTTATTCTAAATGCTAGTGTGCCAGACACAAGATGCAATGCAAGAGCTCACTGAAAAAGGTTGGCAAAAGGTTTCAACAAAAGAAAACATTGGAGGCCAGATAAAGCACATTACTTGTTTAATCCAATAACAGAGAAAAATTTGGAGTTCATAGGCCTGTTGTAAGGGTTCATCCGCATTGGAAACTGTATAACAAATATTCTTCACAACAACAATACCATATAATCATTCTCATTAGGGTTTTCAAAAAGGAAAGCTTGACTTGGTTATCAACAACTGAGATAAGATCATCATAGCATGCTGTTAGGCTTCTGAAGGTCCAGATTGAAGAAAAATTTCCTTTTTAACAGGGATGATCTCTAGTTTTGCTAACTTAGTCTTGGGGGCAAGGCATGCCATCAAAGATGCTGCAGCAGTCCCTGAATCGTTTCCTATATGAAACTGATTGTAGGGTTGATCACCAAAAGTGTCATCATGCCCACAAAATTTTACGATTCTGGTGGATGGTCCTGCTGTGAGATCCTCTCTCTGCTTCAAAATTGTTGCAGCAGAGGTGAAATGCTGCAAGAAGAAGTACTTGGATTTTTTCCTCTCGTAGAACTCGAAGAGTGAGTGCGATGGGTGGGAGCTACAAAAGAGATCTGGTTTCATCACCACAAGAAGAAGAGGATGAGACGAGAAAGAGAGAGGGAGATGGAAGATTCTACCTTTGAGTTCGTCAAGCCAGCGACCTACATTCTCGAATGTGGCACGTCGCGTGATGTCGTAAACTATGGGCGCTCCAACGGAGCCACTGTAGTAAGCGGAAGTCACGGCACGGAACCTTTCCTGGCCCGCCGTGTCCCAGATCTGCGCCTTCACTTCTTTACCTTGGATCTCCATGCTCTGAGTCTGAAACTCTACGCCGATGTGGCTTTGGGATTGTTGTTGAACTCCTTGCGCGCGTATGTGGAGAGCAAATTGGACTTACCCACCGCGGAGTAGCCGATCAGCACCACCTTGAGGAGGTAATCTTCACTCTGGTCATCGTGATACACCATTCTTCTTCCTCCTCAGGATCTTCTTCCTTCCGACGCAGAGAGTCCTAGCAATAGCAGAAAAAACTCCGGAAGCCACAACCCAAACCCAACCACAACCCAGCCGCAAAAGCAGTCCGAACCCACTGACAAAGGCCGCAAGCAAACACAGACAGACGCTCTCTCTCTCTCTCTCCCGCAGGATCTTTCACAGCTGCATTGCGGCAATGAACAACAAAAGGGGCGAGAAAACGGTATCCCTTCTATAACTGCACTCCAAAAAACAGCACCCACAAGCCTGCAATCACGGGGCAGCGACTACAAACCTGCACGTTGCAACAGCAGTAACGTACTCCTGCAAACAGGACCAGCAGCAATTGCACAATTGCAAAAACTTGTGCTGCAGAGCGCTGAACCCTATACCTGTTTCAACTAAGGCAGTTCCGACTATCATCGTCACTGGAAATCGATGTGTTATAGAGCGTCGATGTATTGTAGAGCGACTCACGTCTGTTTAATTCCTGTACCTGCATGCATCAACTTATTTCTTGTCTGAATTAGCCTGAGTGACCCAGCCCCCATGACTGCACCAGTTCCGGTTCCAATGAACGAAGGCTCATCCCACTTACTGGACCTGGTGCAGTCAGAGAGGTTCGGTTCCCCCCGCCCCCCGCCAAAACACACTTTTTTCTTGCCTCTGTACCTGTCAGGATTTTTTTTCCACCCGCATACCTACCCTGTTCACCTGGCTACCCACCTACATCCTCGCCCGAGCTACATCTCTACACCATCCATTTTCAAAGGGCTTTTTTTTTGGGCCATGGCCGCTAACCTTGCCACGATGAGAAAGAATTATTGAAAATATTATCATTGTTGAAACTTAGGAGCATGAGATGTATCAAGGTTGGGGGTACATGCAAAAGGCCAATAACATGGTAAGTAAACAATTTGCAAGGCATCTAGATTTTAACACAAAAAAAAATGGGGAGTTTGAAGCACCCCATTTTTTTCTTATGTTATTGGTATCTTATATATTAAATTTACAGGTCTGTCTGTCCGTTTGTCCGGGCAGTTTTCGGGCACTGCCTGGGCCAGCCTGGACCTTTGGTTTTGTTTTTTTTTTGATGGGTTTTGTTTTCTGTGACAATTATTACTCGACGGGTGCATTATGCACCAGGTTCACACTAGTATTAAAAAGAGCAACTCATCTTCATGCATTCTTTGACTCTATCTCTCTTTGCTGATTTTCTTTGTCTCTTTGCATTTGCATTGTTGTGTTGTAGTTTCTAGAGGTGCTCTAATGGAGGATAGGCATAACAACTTTGTGAGCTTGTTTGTTGCAAATAAGGAAAACACAACTCTTTTTGTGCATAATTTTTTTATGTGTTATGTCTCTCTTTCTTTTTTCTTCTTTCTTTGTGTTGTTACATGTCCATCAAGTCATCCTCCTCTTCTCCATATTATGCACTATGGAGAGGATAATGACAATGACAATTGTGTTGTTGTTTTGCTTTAAGAAGATGACAACAAGCCTAGGCTCCTTGTCTCTTGTGGTTGTTATGTATACATAAGATAGTGGTGAGTTAGGCTCATCATCGTTTTCATGTTATTTGTTGCAATTAAGATGACAATGAATTAGTTCATCTTTGTCTTCATTTTTTTTTCATTGTAAAAGATGATAATGAATTAGTTCATTGTCATTTTCTTTTCATTGCAGAAGACGATGACAAGCTAGCTCATCATCAAATTTATTTATTTATTTGGATGCAAAAGATGATGATGAACCAATTCATTGTCATCTATTTGCCTATTGCTACAAAAAAAATGCAAACAAGAGTTTGTCATTGTTTTCATGGAATTTTTTTTTCATTTTTATTAAAATTTTGGCAAATTTTATCAAAATTAATCAAAATTAGTCAAATTTAGATTTAAAATAATTCCAAAATTTCCCAATTTCTTTGTTGAAAAATAACAAAATTTTGCCCAACTTTTTTATATTTCATGGGCTTGCTCATTGTTAATGATGAAAATCGCATTGATGGTGATGATGTTACAATAGTAACAACAATATCATGGTTTACTGATGAAAACAATGTTGACAATGATGATTTGTAATAACAATAACATGAATAATTGACATTATTTAATGACATAAAATTTTAACATATTGTTACAATTTAATAATGAAGTGCTATAAATAATGTATATTAAAGTTATAAATATTTTTAATTAATTAATTATTTGTGTAAAATGGATTGGAACATTTTAATAAAATTAAGAATTAAGGTTTAAGATTCATTTTTTTTAATGGATTTGAATCAACTTTAAATGTAAGATTTCTAATGTTAATGAATACATTGAACTATTGATGTTGGAGATTTTGATGATCATATAAATGTAAATTGTTATTTCTATGATATTTTAGTATATTGATCGATAGTTAGAACATCATCATCATTAACATCAACAACATCAATAGTTGCTATTAACAACAATAATAACATCAATAACATTAATAGTAACAACAAAACATCAATTGTTGCTAGTAGTAGTAGCAACAACATTGATCAACCTTGATCTTATAGTTGTTGTTTATATGTATAGGAAGAGGAAACAACAAACTTGTGGGGTGAAACACTATGCTACCTTGTAGTAAATCACATTAGGTTGCAATGAATAAGTTGCCATTTTGTATTTTTTTTACAATTGTTTACTCTTTGGAGAGCTTTAGGCTCCTCGGCAATGGCGATAATTGATGGTTGCTATCACCATGACCAAGGAACTTCAATATCTTTTTTTTTTTTTATTGTTGAAGGATTTGTGTGTTTTTTTAATGATGATCTTGTAAATGAAGATGAAATTAATGAATTAGAAGTAGAAGGAGGAAAAAAAAACATTACTTAACCATTTTTTTTGTTTTAAGATGGCACATCTTCGAAAGCAACCTAAATGCCAAGGAAAGGCATCAACTAGTGATAATCAACAGCAAATGAGGAGCAAATTAAAAGAAAGCAAAAAAATGTTATATATAATCTTGAAGGTAAATTTCTTGTGATGGATTATGTGTTTCACATGCTAGGGTTTTAAAGAATTTAATGTAACACAAACATTTCAAATGAAAATCCCCATCCTATTTTCATTTTTAATTTTAAAGTGGGTATGGATAATCTTTTTGTTCAATTTTTTCCAAACAATGCATGTATGCTTAAATAGGTGTTATGTCCACATAATACCAAACAATACCATAATATAATGGGTTTAGTGTGTACGTTTTGTTTACAATACCTTCATCGTGTTTATCATTCACTTGTTAGTTTGATTGCAATATCCTCATTGTGTATAAAAGAATATTTCATCTTTTTGGGAATATTCACATCTATTTGATAATGATCTTATTTTTACAGGGGTTGCAATGGCTTGTCATGAAGGTGATCATAATAAATCCCACCAAAACATGCAATGGAAGATGCCGATTTAGGTGCATGAGGGGTCAAGGTGAGTGTGTAAGATTAATGGATGCATTAATATTTATGCGGCTAAGTGACTATTTTGTTGACATGTGAACCACAACCATGAGCTCCACATGGAGGTAGTTAAATTGGTTGTCTTTCTACTTGTCTTGGGGGGGCAAGGCAACAAAACCACCAAGCCATGAATGTTCACATTTTGAGTAACTTACAAGCATGTCAAACCCATCATGAAAAGAAAACAATTAATTGGGCAAGAAAATAACTAAAACCTAGTGGGATTGACTTCAAATTGAAGTGCAACACCTTAAAGAGCTTTGATGACTTTTATTAATAAGATTAGCCTCTAAAAAATTATTACACATTGTGAACTATTATCATCACCCTTGATTCAAGGCAAGTGACAATAATTCATAATAGGTTCCAAGTGAGTGCCATTAAATGGTTGCATTTGAAGATTTGGGAACATGAACATGCAATTGTGTTTGGTTCATGATTGATACCCCACTAAGCCAATCCAATTTATCACAAGGAAGTTTAATTTGAATGCCTTTAGTCGCGACTCACAACTAACATGATCAACATGAATTGCATGCAATTTACCTTACATTAAACAACCATTCATTTCCAACCACCAAATTGGATTGACACAAGATTTACACTAGTTGTAACAATGTATGTTTGTTCTATGTTCATCAATTTCATTCAAAATCTAACGGTGTGATTGCTAGTTTTGAACTTAAAAACATCACAACTCCAATTATGACCATCACACAATTTGTTCGATGACATTGGGAATTGGTACACAATCATAATTATAATAATCACTATCATGCCGAATATGAACTTGAAATGATAAGGAACAAGGTGAGGGCCACATTTCAAAGTTGTCAAAAATTATTGATGTGTTGTCACAAAAACCCTCGCACTTCTTTGCATGATATCTTTCAACTTCCTTGTTGATTTTGTTGAAATTTAGTGAGCAAGTGCGCCACATGTTCTACCACTACTTCAAGTTCCAAAAAGATGTAATGGTGGGTTCAAAAAATGTAAGCCTCCAAAGTTGAGGTCTAGAGGCTACTGCACCAACTTAATGTTTCACTTCTTCATTTCAACTCAACAACTTCATGAAAAATAACTTCCAATGTAAGATGTCTACTCCCTTCCATCATTTTCCTTCCTTTTTCATAATTACTTTCATGCCTTCTTGGCTATGTCTTATTTTTATTCTCATATTAAGAACATTCCAAATTTGCTTAGAAAAAATTAAGTGAATGAGCCCAAGAATTTTCAACCCCCTTCAAAAAACCTTCCTTTCTCTCAAAAGTGAACGTCTTGCCTTGACCAATGGGAATGAAGGGGAATCCGTTCCTTGTTCCTTCCTCCAATTAATTGGTTCTCATCCTTTGGTATTCAATGAACATTCAAGGAAATCCACCTACTTCTTCTATAAGCCGATGGGGGTTGAAGGATATCAACTTCTTCCAGTCAAATGTGGGTGGAATTCTCTTATGCAATGAATTTATTTGATTCTTTTTCCTCATCTTCGTCCTTAATCCCTTCAATCACGATCACCTTTTGACATTTTTCCATCCATTCTTTGTATGTTCATCCAAAGGTAACTATCTCCAAAAATAATTTACCTTTGAAGTAAATCATCAAAGATTTATTTGTGCACCTTTTGTTCACCAGCTCTATTGATTAAATCCACCAAACTACTTGGGATAAATCCCAACAATTCTTGATTAAATGCATTATTTACCTTTGAAATACAACTATTTTTATCATCTAAATTGTATTAATTACTTATGTAATACATGTGGTTAAATAAATTAACAACCCCAAAACTAACATAGGATTTTCACTAACATCCTTTTCCATTGTTGATTTTAAAATTTTGATCAATGCCATTAAACTTAGGGCCTTTCGTCCGGCCCCATTAAATCACCATTGAAACTACCACCTAATGCCACACATTTGAACCATGACTATAATATATTTTAATGATATTTTTGACACCATCACATTGTATTAACACCATGGCAAGCACCTATAAGATGCTTGACCTTGAAGCTACACCAATTGATGAAGAACGTTTGATCAATGTCGAGATTGAAATGTTGAAGTTGAGCTTGACACAATTGTTAAGACACGAAGAAGAACCGGCCTTGAGGGTTGTGCGCCCTAAAGTGGACCAATTAGTGAAATTAGTGTGGGATCGTCCACCACTACCTCTAATGTTATCACCTTGGCAATTTATTTTAAGTTTGTTCCCACTTTTCAAGATCACCCAATAAGGTCTACTAAATGTTTTGTTGAAAATGATGATGTGCGTTTATTTTCGAGGACATGGGTTTTTAATGTTGGGCATTATTGTTGGTTGAAAGGCCCAATTAACAACTTGTCCATGGAATAGTAAACTCATTACATTGCTTGTACCATTTGTAAAATTTTAGACTTCCTACATTTGTGACTCAAAATGATTGTCCATGTTTACTCAAATGCTACATTAATGCTTCTTGAATTGATTTCAAATGTGGTTATAATTCTAGCACTTGAAGTTCAGAAAATGATCTTCTATAGTTAATTAATGGTTTAGAAGTGGAAGAATTTTTTCTTCTATAACATCCTTGAAACTTGTAACAATTTTTGTAATGTCGTGGTTAAAGACGTTTAAGACTTACATCTATTTATGGTTCATTGTAACCTTAAAATTAACATATTGCTTAATTTTCAATAAAACTAACATCATTGCTGTTTCTATTACTAAAAACTTCCGACCTGCATTATTCAAAATGTTTAATCTATTTTGGGTTCAAATTAATTTACTTAACTAATCTTCACAAAATGAACTAAAATTCCATTTAATCCTCTCAACTACCTAGAAAGTTGAAATTTTCACATAATATTATGTTCATGTTTAATACTTGTTGATATTCATCATTTGAATATTCCTATAAAATTTTATGGTTATATTAATATGATATATATTTGTTTGTCTAACATTTTAATAACATTTTGGTATCAAATTGTTTTGAAGAATTATATATGATGCACTCCCAAGTTTTTTGATAAACTCAAATGTAAGTCTAAGGTGAAAATAACGAAAAAGTAAGGAGTCGGGGCACACTCCCTAGCTCGCAGTCTAAGGTGAAAACATCGGAAGAGTAAGGAGTTGGGCCACACTCCTTGGTTCGCAGCATTTTGGGGGTAAAAGGGCATGTTAGAGCTCCAGGATGGGGACTAGGATGAGTGACAAGCATCAATTATTCACACAAACCTGCATAAACCAAATAACAAGTTGGTTAGTGCGCAATTCACTTGGGAGTGTGAGGGTTCATTCCCTCACACTCTTTTACACTCCCAGGAACATGAAATGCGATTCTCGAACTCCACTTTTGGCTCGCACCCTTGCAAGTCCTTGCTTTGGTTGCGAGCCCAAGGCTAGGGCTGTGACACTATACCATCACCATACCAATAAATGATAAATCATATACTTGCCCAATGTTTATTTAAACTTCATGCATGCTCAAATCCAAGGGAGTCCATAATTTGTGGGTTGGCGTTTTTGAAAGCAAATGTCAATAAGGTCAAAAAAATTTAATTCCACAATTAGAAAAATCCCTTGTCAACATGTTGTAACCCCACCTTTTCATTCCCATCCCCACATCATTACACAAGTACCCTCTTCATTACTACTTCAACATCAAGTTTCATTATAGTTGCAACTTTTGCCATTCATGCCATTGATTGCACCATGCCATGGACCTTGTCATGCACATTATGACATACCATGCGCATAGTCATTCATGTCCATGGCATGACATTCTTTTCATGCTTGAAATTAGATTGCAAATAATCAAACACCATCATGTATATAGTTTTTATTGTTTGTTTGTTTAAGTTTTTTATCTCTTTATATATGTTGCAAATTTTGTTCTTTTGTTGTATTGCACAAATAGTTAAGGAAGCAAGGAAATCATTGAAGTTACTTGAAGAATGGTATGGGAAAATAAATTAACTAAATGGAATATGTTTTATTTTGAATTACTATTGATTTTTTTGGTCAAAATTTTGGTTCAATGCCACTAGGTAAATTCAATTTAGAAAAAAACCAACAAACATGTAACCAATGTTTGGTTTTTCATGTTTTAGTCTTAAAAGTTATGTTAATGTTACAAAATATTTAATGTATTACATTATTTTTTAAAAAATATTATGAAAACATATGAGTTAAAAAAATCTAATGAAGATAAAATAATCAAAAACATTTTTAAAGCACTATAATTAGTGATTTTTTTATTGATTTTGCTATTTTAAAAAAATTTAATATAGTCTTTGATGGACTGAAAATGACATATTTTTGAAGAGAACCTTTAAATGCATCTTTGGAGAATAATATAATGCAACATATTTGTGGATCATATGAGCTTTTTGATTTTTTTTTAATGTCTAAATCTAGAATATTCTTAAGATATTTTGGGAATAAGCAGTGACAAAGGGTGGACCTTTGCTCCCTTTAGCTTGAATTTACCCCACTTTGACCTTGAATTGTTTCATTACTTATTTACATTTTCTTTTTAGCCTATTACAACAATGTGATTTGTTGATTTTTAAATGAAGTGTTCAACTTATAGGAGTTTATGTTTTTATAACTGTAATTTACATACCCTTCATGCACCAAATTGAATGGTTTTTGTCTTCAACTTTTGCATAAGTGGACATTTTTTGTGTTATCATTATCTCCCTTGACAACATATTGAAAATCACCCTTTGTTTGGAGAAATGAACATGGTGTGTGTTTGACAAGATGTAACCAAGCTTGCATGTTTAGAAAGCACACCTTAAATGTTGACCAAATAACAATGTTATAAGAAAAGGATTTTCCAAAGTGATTGGATTTGGGTGTTGCATTGCATACAAGAGACATGAAACTACGTTGGCAACATGCCAAAGCATATTGAAGTAGAGGGAAAAATAAATGATATGTTTTACACCAAGGATTGTAGTCAATCTGAGCTAGATGCTTGTTTGATTTCTTCAATAATTATTTCAAATGTATGACTTTTGGCTTCTATATTGAAAGAAACAATTGTTATAGAAGAGGACCAACCAATGCAAGCTAACAATTTTTTGGCAACAACTTGAATCTCGTGTGATTTTTCTTTCATCCATTAGCGGGGAGGATATAACATGAACTTGGGTGCCTTCCACTTTTTTGACTACTCATTGTGGAATATTTTAGAAATATTTTGGAAAAAGAAAAATAATTTAAAATGTTTTTATTAAAATTTTGCTTAAAAAATGCTATTTTCAAATATTTTGAATTCATTAATTTTTTTCTATTTAAAAACATTTGTTACAATGCATAGAAAATGTTTTTGCATATTTTTTATTCATTAAATTAATTGCAAATTTATTCACATGTTCTCCTGATATATTATGAATGTTTCTATATAAATGAATCCAACAATTTGAACCCCAATTTAAATTATCGTTTAAAAACATGAAAACCCAAACTTTGGTTACATTTGATGTAGCTTTTATTAGTGTGGATGCATTCACATCCCATTTGGTTTGGCCATACTTAGAAGCATCTTTTTGATGTGGGAAGTTTGTAGTTATAATCATTGAACATTTAGAGTATTGCAAGATTTGGATTTGACCATGTGAACTACATAATTGCCCAATATACACCTTATACTTTTGAAAGCATGGTTTATGTCAACACCATAAAAAATGATAAATAACCTAGGGTATCAAAAATATGTGAGTCCTTCAAATATGCACTATTGGATCTAGCTATTCATTTATTGCATATTTAGATGTTATTATAAATTGCCTCAATACATCTTCTATGGTGCATGCTTACACCTTTGTGGTTAGGGTTTGTTATTGTCCTTCTTTTGTCTCTTGGTTCTGCGTAACATGGTTACATTTAAATGTCTTTGTCAATGTTTTAAAACACTTTAAATATATATACACAAAGCTATGTTGTACAGTTATGGATATACACATTTCATTCGTTGTTATAGATAACTGTGCATTTAGTATGTTGCATTGAAAATAAATCATTGTCATTGGTAGTGCAAAGTGACACCGAGCCCATGTTTATTATTGGATTGGTTTGTGGTTTGATGCCTGAATTGAAAAGAGAAGTCTTCTCTTGAATGAATGAAGGGGTGATCGCCAATAACTTTCCATACATCAAACCAAGTGAAAACAAATTTGGCACACCTAGTGTCAATGATTTTTTAAGGAATTTTTGTTTGTAGCCAAAGTGGTGATCATCCATACAAAGATGCATAAAACAAAAGTGACAATCATCTTTAGGAATATTTTGCCAAATTTGGCTATGTACATATTGTTAATCATCCTTTTATTTTTAGTACAAAATGAAAACCAAATATAAAAATGCAACAATTTTCACGATTTTTTTCTGAATTATAGCAATTGAAAACCTCCAAAATCATTTCATTTTTGAATTTTGAATTTAACTTTTTGGCAAAATTTTACCAATAAAAAATGCGCACTAGCATATATGACAAATGAAATTTGAACACTAATTGATTGATTGGTTTGCAAATTGTTGCAAGAATTAAAATGAGAAGCCTTCTCTTAGATGAATAAGCAATAACCGTTCATAGATGAGCTCAAATGATTACCAATTAGGTGTGACTAGCACATGTGATGATGGAGGCTTAAAAATTCATTCACGGATTATTTAGGGATTGATGCATGAATCACAATGAGAAGCCTTCTCTTGGATGAACGAAGGTGTAATAACTTTCATAGACGATATCGGATGAGAGAGAGAGATTAGGTGTCCCGTTAGCGTATTTGATGATGATGATGGTTTAAAAAACTCATCGAGTGATTGGTTTGTAGATTGATACATGAACTAATACTCAGAAGCCTTCTCCTGGATGGATGAACGAATAATAACCCTTCACAGATGAGACCGAATCATGACCGACTGGAGCTGGGCTATATCATGTGTGATGATGTCACAGCCTTTCATTAGTTACCTTCACTGTGTGTCTCTCCAGAGTACTTCGGTTGTTTGGCGCCAGCAGAAAACCCTAGCTAACTTAGGGCAAACCCATGCTCTCTCACTTATGGCGGCTTTCTTGACGAAATTGTAAGTAGCACGCGATCACCAAAGCTCAGCATCTGATCGACGAGAACCCCCTTTGAGATCGCCTGCTACCATCATACACCTAGACTAAGAGTAACTTCGATGGAACCGTTTTAAGAATGTGTGTCGTTGAGCTCAACCTTGCTGCTGTTAACTCTCTCTCTCTCTCTTAAACTTTCAGCTTGTGGTTTCCTTTTTGTCTCCATCACCCACATCCCCTTGATTCAAGAGGGAGGTATTTTTACAGTCCTGGTATAGCTGCTCCCTTGAGTTTCATTGCAGTTCTATTTTGTCTCTGTGAAACAAATAGGGTGTGGTCTCTCTGCGAGTTTGAGGTTTGATAACGGTGAAGAAACCTAGAATGAGGACGATGGGCTTGTACAAGTAGGAGAGGTAGAAGAAGAAGAAGAAGATGATGAAGAAGGGTTTGTCATGTTAAAAAGACTCCTGGCTTGAATCCGACCGTTTGAGGTTGGAAACTCTGAAACTTGGAAAACAGTCGGAAAGAGATAGTAAAGACGATGAGTGAGTACGAGGAGGTTCGAGTCTGACCCTAAGTTGTGTGTAGCAGGAAGATACCCTATTCCACGGAGACGGGCTACCGACCAGTGTAGTAGTGCCCAGACGCTGCAACCTTTGTAGCCAGCCAAGCTTTTTCTTTGGTTGTTGAGGTCCAGGAGAAGGAAGAGATAGATATACATGTGCAGGTGGGAACGTCAGATGGGAGAAGCAGCAGGGAGGAAACCTGGAGCAAACCTCCATGTGTAAGCTGAAGCAAAACCATTGAAGAAACGCTGTATCATCGTAGAACCTGGGAGAATCGCAGCAAGGATCTCTAAACCCTAAGAAGCCGAGAACTAAAGCTTTGAGAAAAGAAAGCTGGAACGGCATCGAGGATGCAATGGGAATAGTGGGCAAGCGATCTGCCCAACTTACTACTCCCCGACATTGCATCCAGCTATGGATATGATTAGCGATCGCTTCGTGACGTGCCTGTTTGATGCCAGCGACTCTTATGGGGAAGTTGTGCTCACTCCCCAGATTGCAGACACATCTTTGAGCCATGCCTTTGGCAAAGAAATTCGGTTTCTTTCTTTCTCCGCCTCCAGTGACCGCTGCTCACCTCTTCTCGTGCTTCATACCATAGGCTCGGGGGTCTTGTTCAAGCTGGCTCCCTCTCAACGGCAGCTCGCCACTGATACTCGGCGTCTTAACAGCCTGCATTCTTCCTGCCTCACAGAATCGAAGACGGCAGTGGTCCCGTTAGAAGGTGGTGTCGAGATTCACTTGGTGGCGATGCCCGTGGCGCAGACACAGCTTGAGAATGGCGGGGCAAATGCTTGCTTCTGGGGATTCCTTGTTGAGGAAGCTATGTACGCCTCTTGCCTTCCGTTGCTCAATCTCCGCTGTCTGGCCATGGTGCTGGACTTAGATGAAACGCTCATTGTTGCCAATACAATGAAGACGTTTGATGATCGGATTGACGCTCTTACCCGACGCCTGCAGGCGGGACGAGACGACTCAGGTCAGCTGTTGGCTTCACTGAAACGTTTCCAAGAAGACAAAGCAATTCTGGAGCAATATTACAAGACGGACCAGGTGTTCAACAATGGGAAGCTGTACAAGGCGCAGTCGGAGGTTGTTGCGCCTGTGGTTGAGGGAGGGATGCAAATCACTCGCCCTATTATTCGTCTTCTTGAGCACAACCTCATCCTTACTCGAATCAACCCTACTGTGCGCGACACAAGTGTGCTAGTTCGGTTGCGCCCTGCTTGGGATGATCTGCGGAACTATTTGATGGCAAAAAAAGGGCGCAGACGATTTGAAGTCTTCATCTGCACCATGTCAGAGAGGGATTACGCCCTTGAGATGTGGCGGTTGCTTGATCCAGATGCACGGCTAATCAATTCTGTTGAGCTCAATGAACGTGTGAACTGTGTCAAATCTGATGCCAAGAAATCGCTGAAGCAAGTGTTTCCCCGTCACTTCTGTCATCCCAAAATGGCTATGGTTATTGACGACCGTTTAGCTGTTTGGGAGAAGCCTGACCAACCTCGCGTGCATCAAGTGCAAGCCTTCCAGCCATACACAACTGATCCAATCACGGAAACTATCTGTGATCCACCACCACTTTGCATTGCAAGGAACATAGCTTGTAATGTGCGAGCTGGTTTTTTCAAGGACCTTGATGAAATTCTGACACATCAGATGGCAGATATTCGATTTGATACTGATGTCACAACTTTACCAAATGCCCCTGATGTTTGCAACTACATGCTGCCTGAGAGTGTTATGTTGGATGAAGTGGTCCCAGGGTTTGGCACGATCAGTGCAAAAAGATGTGCCAATGATGGTGTGGCTGCTCTGGAACTAGCTCAGTTGAAGATGAAACAGCAGGAGACAAATGGGCTGGCCTCTGGGCAATCCTATGATGAAGACTTGAGGTCACCATTACAGCTGCCCACAAAAGGGGCTTCTCTTGTCCCAGCATCCCTTACAAGCTGGCCTTCCTTGGACCCTCAGGACATTGTGCAACATGACGGGGAGACTTCATCTTACTCAAAACCTGGAGATGATGCACTGTACTCATTTCACCCCACGTTTCAAAGGCCTTTGGCTTGTACCATCATCCAAGGATCTGTGGCTCGGGAGGAGGGAGAGGTTCCAGAAACTGACATTGACCCTGACACTCGTCGTCGGCTGCTGATTTTGCAACATGGGCAAGACAATCTCCAGAAGCATCGACCCCAAGAAGAGATGTTTTTTGAGGAGAACAGACCAGTCCCCGATGCATCTGTTTTCTCTGATGATGAAGATGTAGGACGTCCTATCCAAGTTAACCCTCCAAGGGAACACTCATTTCATGCCTCCTTACTAGGAGCAAATGCTAACAATGCTGTCAGTACTCTGCATGAATTCGGGCAGAAGGTGAATGCGATGGTTCAGTATCGAACAAAGTTAAGAACTTCTTCACAACTAGGTTTCAATGTGGAGATCATGTTTAATGGGGAGAAAGTTGGAGAGGGCACAGGCGGAACCAAGAAGGAAGCAAACACCATGGCTGCAAAAGATGCACTTAATTTTCTAGCCAATGAAAGCACAAATGGGTGTCGAGTAGAACCCTTGAGCAATTCATACTCTGGACCTGGAGATTATGGCCAGCCTCTCCATGGGAGGAGCCTTAGAGATCCTCGTTTGCATGTTGGTCTTGAACCAGTAGCAATGGATGATGACACGCGGTCTGTTGCCAGTACTTCTGGTCATGTCCGGTTAGGGGACAATGTGGATGATCAGACATTCAATGTGGTTTCTGCTTTGAAAGAACTGTGTACAACTGAGGGCATCAATGTACAGTTTAGGGCTATGCCATCAAGTGGGCTTGGGAATCACCAGGCCTTCCACTGTCATGTGGATGTTGCAGGACGCACATTAGGAAAGGGTAGTGGGGTCACCTGGGAGGCAGCAAAGCATCAGGCTGCAGAGGAGGCATTAGGACAGTTGCAAACATCAGTACGGTTTCGGAAGGCAGGCATTGGCCCTAAGTCACCACGAAGGCAAGCACACAAGCGATTGAGAGGGGGTGATGTTCGCAGAGACCAGGGTGCGCCTTTCTCACCAAGGAGCATCAGGTCTAGGGTATCAGGAAGGAGACGCCCCAAGAATCTGGCCTCAATTTCATAATCTCCTCCTCCCACTGAAATTGGATGCAAGGGTGTTTTTTGTTGGGGAGGGATGTATACACCAGAGGTAACCCTGGTGTGATTGTTTTCCTTGATAATTTGGCAGTAAAGGGGTCATTTCACAGTGGCAAAACTCCAATGCACATGAATCTTGCTTGCTTCATTGCTTTCAGTTTTTTTTATGGGGACTTTGATGATAGTTAGCCTGTTGCCACCCATCACTAGTTCTTCTCCATCTCAAATATTAGAAGAGCAACCAATCTTTTCTCTAGGTTTATAAGCTATTCAATGGTGGCTGAATCTTGTAGGGGTTGATTGTGAAGCAGCTTTAATCTACAGCTACATTACAGTTTCATTTGGGTGCTGCTAGGTTACCATTTCACTTGGTGGTTTCATATACAAACCAGAAAGAGAAGGGCATCAAATGTGGTACCAGTCCCAGTTGTGCTTGCCTTGACTTGACTCTGTTTCCTGGTTCTCACAGGGAACCTTGACAGTTTTACTTCCCACACATAAACTCTTTTTCCATGATGGATTGCCTACTCTGTAATGTATAACTAGTTGTCAAGTGATTTTGCTCTTCACCTGGCAGCTTAGAAACAGACTGGATTACCTATGTCTTTTGACTCATTGAAAATGATTGTATTGAGTTAACTTGAAGATCACTTTGTCTTCATATGGTTTCATAGATCTCTCCATCCAAGAACTCCCCTTTCTCTTCAGCAAAGCTTCTTGAAAAATTTGCTGAAGCACCTAGAAGTCCTCTACTTCCTCATTACTAAAAGTTTGCATCTTAGTTGTGAATTGCTATGCATTCTTGTGACAGTGCAATTTTATCCTAATTTTTTGAGATTAAGCTTGAAGACTACTGATAGACAGCTATGAAGTGGCTATGCACTCAAGCAAACACCTTGAGGTTGCTGCTGAAAGTTCTGTAAAAACCCAAGTGAAAACAAAAGCATCATCTCTAGTAGTGACAACTCCAAGTCCTCCGCCAGTAAGAGGTGCAGCACCCAGATCGCAAACTAGCCGTGAATCAAAGAGGAGGAAACCACATACAACAAAACTAACTCCTGGGCAGAATGTAGCAAGTGCAACTTGTTCTTTGTTCACGGAGATCAAACTCAATGATTACAGAAAGATAACAAAAAAAGGGATCATCAAATTGGCATATCATTTGGAGAGTAAAATGCTCTGGAAAGACACTATGGAAAGAGCACTTGTGCAATACAACACTTCTCTGTCAAACTCCAGAGGATAAGTAGACAAGGTGGAGGATGTAAAGGAATCCAAACAGTACACCCGCCATGTCAAAGCATAAGGGGTGCTTACTGCCAATTATAATTGAGTGGTAAACTTGAACTGGATGGCCATACAGTTAGTTGTTCATATCTGTACTAGTATCTGTATATTATACCAACAAAAGGAACTTTTTTAAGCCCCACAAACCAAAAAGTTTAGGATTCCGATGGAGTTTTATATTTCAAATTTTAGAAAGATGGAAATCTAATCGTGGCATATTATTTAATACTATGAAATTTGTAGACCCAGTTCATGATAAACTTTTACAAACGTGATTTCTCTTATTAGCGGTAGCCTATAATCATCCATCTATTAAGCATGGTAGTTTGCTGTTTTCTTTCGTTTTGTTAAGTGCAGACCTCCCAAACCATAATGCCCCTGCTGCACTCTTGGTGCTGTTGAAAAGCCCTCAATGAGGATGAGTGCATCCATGTGGTTTCATAATGCAGGAGTTAAAAAGTTTTGAATAATTTTGTCATTGAAATTTCAATAAAATCAAAATAAAAACCTTTGGGGAAATTGGGGCAGGTTCTTGACATTTTTGGGAACCCCTCAATGAGTATGATTTTGTAATATGTGGAAGATACTGAATTTTAAGCAAATTTTCTCATTGGAAATTCGATTTAAAAGTTTAAATTGTAGTCAAAATTGGATTTGAAACTTAGGCTAAACACAAGGGGTATGGTCTGCACTTTGAAAATTCATTCAATATTACAATATGTGCTCCATGGCACAGGCCACACTGGTGTCCACTAAGACCCAAAGCCCATTTGAGCAACACCATTTAGCTCCAAAATGACTATTGTTTACCCAATTTTGGTTTTGTTTGAACTTTGAACAGGTCCTTTTGCAAATCAAGTTTCTGTGTGAACTTAAACCTCATCCACAGTTTGCGTCCCTTTTGTCAGGATTATTGACTTGCAGATTCAAAATCGGGGAAGCAAATATACTCCTGTGGCCCACGCCAGGGGTAGGCCCTTGCTTTTATAAAATCATGTTAGGGCCGCTTTACTCTATAGAATCATAGGATCTTTTTCTTTGCGCTAGGGGCAATGACGCAGTTATTGAGGTGAATCCGAGACGAATCAATTGAAAACTATAGAAGCATGGGATGGAAGCACTTGGGGCGTTGGGGTGAGTTGTCCAAGTGCCCATTTTACATTATTTCTGGCACTGTTTCTCATAGTCAACTTCAAGCATGGGGGCTTGGGACCTGCCATTTTCATTAACATAACCTCATCAGTGAATTTTTTCCCAATTTTGTGATGCAGCTAAGCTGGCAACCATCCATAGGACGATCCATAGTTAGGTTTGGTTATAGGACAGATAGGAAGTTAAAATGTTTTAGAATAGTGTTACTTTTTAATTACATGTAAGACCACAAAGTCTAAATGTGGGGGAACTCAACTTTTCCCCCTTACTTTTTCTTGGTAGGATTTTATTTTATTTTTTGTAAACAACCTTTTGAGAGAGTCACAGCCCATTTTCAGATTTAGCAACATTGACAAATCTCACATAGTTTTTTTTACTGAATCTTGTATCAACTAGTGAGTCATTGTGCCATTGGCCAAAGTATATTAAATCTCTTATAAGGTCATTGATCCCAATTCCATTTTAATGGAACTGGGTTTAATTTCAGAGTTCTTATGGGACCTTGTTAAATTAATTAAAATTTAATTTCTAGCAATGAATTTTTTTTTAAAATAAAAAACTTTTGCTCTATTGGTCCAAAATTTGAAAAATGACAAACATACACACCACCTTGTCAAGGACTTTCTACCAGTACAAAAGCAAAGAAGATTGGCGCCCATAGTTTGGGAGGGTTACAAATGTGGTCACATCTAGACCAACAAGTGGCTCTACCACAAGAGGTTTTGTCCTATGATGATGTTTTACATACAATGTGTTTAGTAGTTGAATGTGATATGAATTGGTTTGTGAAAATTTGGTCAATATGCTTCATTTATTTTAAATTTGCATCCATTTCTAGGGACATTTGCTAATATATGATCTAGTTCAGATTTGCCTTTTGTGATGCTCCTTTGAATTATGATTTTAATTTGAATTTATACATGAAATTTAATAGCTTTTATTTATATTTTATATATTTAATTTTCTTTTCAATTGTAAACATTAAAATATGTCAAAATGTTGATTGGACAATTTTACAAAGGATGTTGAATTATAGTTTTAAAATCATTTAAGAATATAGAAACCAAATGTGAATGAACTTTATACACACATACAATATGTATATCTTTTCGTGTATTAACATAAAAAGTTGTTGTTATGTATTTTGAACCATCACTAGTTGGATTGAACAAATTGAAGTGCATGTGTATGTCATACATCATTATTAACCCATGATTGTTTGCATGAATATTTTGATGAAATTATAAATTTGTGTGAATCAATTAATGCATGGCAAGGGTGGTAAAAACCCGATTTTTTCCGCCCGACAAATTGGGTTTAAGGTTTAAATGAATAAAACCCGATTTGTATCAAAACCATGGTTTTATTCCGGGTAACATTAATCGAGGTCGGCATGATTGGAATCACTCTTGCCGGTATAGTCGTCGCTTGTCGGATAGCTGTAAAACGCACCCATGTTGCTCTTGATGAACACGAGTTTCTCAACAGTCTTGGCGCTCAGGGAATTCCTCAGCTTAGAATGGATGAAGCCCATCGTTGAGAAGTTTTGCTCGGATGCCGCATTAAACGTCACCATACTAAAGAGATGAACCGCGACGCTTTGCAAATCTGCCCACTGACATCCATCTGTCTGCTAGTACTGCAACACAGTCTTCGATCCCTTGGACAACATCTGGTAACGGAAAGAGTTCGCCTGCCTCTCCTTTGTTGTAGAAATGAAGTACGTCGTGAACTAAATGTATAGCTTCTCCTTGCGGCCGTCATTAATGGGCGTGACATCGTCGACAGGATTGTTGATCAACACTTCCTCCAGGCTGCTTCGTGGATCTGCAGGCAGCCCGTCTCCAATGTGTTGTGGGTCAAGCAGATACAACAAACCGTGAGCAACGCCGTACATGAACTGGAAGCGTCGTTGTGCCAGGACAACCAGGTACTCGAACTCCTGGCGCGTGATAATGCTGCTGGACATGACCTTCTTGTACTCTTTGGGTAGGTTGTGGAAATCGGGCATCACCTCGGAAATGGGCACCTTATCGGATTGATATTTGATGATCAGAGCGTCGATCGGGGCGAGAATGGCGAGGGCCTTGCGCAGGTTGTTCACAAACGCGTCATCCGTCACGATCTCCTTAATTTTTGATCTCTCACTTTTCTAGGCTTGTACCTTGCACAAAGTCGCGAGCGGTGACGATGACATGCAAATGCCATTCCAACTCCAATAAGGTTTAGCACATGGCTTGAATTGTTCCCCAACGAGTCAGAGCGGCTCGTACGAGCGTTTGAGCATCGGCAGAGAGTTGCAGATCTCGTAGATGAGCCTTGGCAATGTGATGGTTGTGAAAGTACTTGACGACATCCTTGCGACAGGCAATAAATTACAGCATGAGCTCGAATGAGTATTGGTCGGGATAGGTGGCCTTGACTTGGCTAGCTTTCTTTGTCTTTGTCGCCGCAAACACATCCTTGACGAATAGATGAAGGCCATGGGAACAGCACCCCTGGAAGTAACACGATGAGAAGGTAATTTGTAGCAAGCCCCACGCCTTCTTGTTCGTAGAGGTGTTGTTGGTAACCGCACCAGTAAATATTGTGGATGGATGTTCGCGAATGACGCGTTCGATGTCGTTGGCAATAAATTTGTGATCATGCCCTTGTTGGCCTGTCGATACTGGCTTCAAAAACAGGGCGGATTCAGGCGACACCGCCATGTAGTTGATGATGGCATCGTTGTTAACGTTCGACCAGCCATCGGTGATCAGACAGGAAGTTGCACCAATCATGCCCTTAGCGACCTGGGTTTTGACATCCTCGTGGCAAGCATCAAGCAGAGAGGTCACTAACTGTCTTCTGTTGGGGAGCAAACCGTCATTAGGGCGCAAGGTCTTGATTGCGGCGATCAGATGAACATCTTCAACTCGTTGAAACGACAACTTTGTGGCGTAATAGTGCATTGTAATGTGTTTCAGGAACTGCACCTTCTATTGTTTGCTGACAACAGGTATGGCGAACTCCTTGATTGAGCGCTAACGAGAAGAACTGGGAGCCACTGAAGACGTTGACACTGACACTGCTGTCAACAGGGGCTTCCTAGGCTTCTTGTTGGCTGTGTACCAAGCAGCACGCTTGTCCTCCTCCATACCGTTCATGAGCTTGCGGAACGGAGCACACTTATTCAAATGGACCTTCACCGATTCGTTTTTCTTGTGATGATTCACGACCATGCGGCAGTGCTTATAGATGGCCGACTTGTGCTGGTGCGGGTTAACATTGTCGGTGTAGAGACTCCACAGGTCACTGCCTTGCCGACCACGTTTACGCCCTCCTATAGCAACATCATCATTGCCATTGCTGTCTAATGGATCGCCATCTGCGCCCACCCTAGGAGCAACGTTGATATTGTTGTCGTCGGCGATGTCACTTTTGATGTCGATGACGATGACCTCCTCCTCCACACCAATGTCGGACATGATCACTTGAGTGCAAGCCAAACTGCCAATTGCCCACCTCTGAAGTTCAGAGTTCTGAACACGGAGTGGGTTGCCAGTTTATTGTTGCCCTCTTTTGTAGTCCGCACCCTATTAAAACCCGATTTTGTGTGATCTCAGACAATCGGGTTTTATATTAAAACCTTAAATAACCCGATTGCAAAAAACCAGGGTCTGCCACCCTTGATGCATGGTGTATTTGTGTTTCTATGAAACAAAATGTGAAATGTTTGAAGGTTATGGGTCTTCATAATGTTGGTGTAAAGAATAAGTATTCAAGCTTGGATAATTACATGAAAATATATATGTTTTTAAATTGAAGATTGAAGGGTATTTGAATCATAGTTGTTTTCAACCTTTTCATTAATATATTCACCCTTGGATATGCATAGAAGTTTTCATGTTGAAGAGGAACCAATTTTTTTTTTCCTTTTGTTTGAATGTGAGATAAAGTTGTATATGTTAAATCATGTTTTTAAACATTAGTAGGAGCAAAAGTCAATTCATCTAGTGACAATCCTTGGGAAAGATGGATGGTTCTTGTTGTTGTAATTTGAATTGGAAATTAAATCCTTACTATGATAAATGATTAGGTCTTACGAACTCTTACATTTTTTACGATAGGTTCAATTGGCGGACCCATTCTTATTCAATGTTGTTAATATAGTAATGACTACTTTTTTTCTCTTGTTAATGATCTAATTTAATAAATTTGGAACATTATCCATATTATGGTTTTGTCATTATATGTGTTAATGTTTTAAATATGCCATTAAGTCCATTCACAAGACCATTAGATTTTGCATAATTAGCAACACATGATTCAACTAACATATCTTTTTTAATATGGGTTATAGAATGCAAACCTATATTTTTCTTAGATGTCAAGAGTGTCGATTTAGTTACATGGTTAAGTCATAATTAGTCTAGTGTTAAGTTGGGTTAACATAATTAACTATTTTTTGTTTAAGACTAATTCAAATGTGAACATAGTTTCAACTATTTAGCGTTTGGGATATAATCTTGAGGTGTGGGTTCTCAAATCACTTTTGATATGGCCAAAAGTGTCATGTTTAGTTTGTTGGTGTAAAACTAAATATGTTCATGTTGCATTAATTTTTTATTTTTGGGTTATGTGTTTTGCATAAAATTATGTGTAAAAAATGTCATGGAGGTTTCGATTTGGTTTGTTGTGTATGTGGTGTTAAGTTCATAATGTCTATGTAAACACCAAAAAGTTTGCAACTTGGGGTAAAAGTTATAGATGAAAAAACTCTAAAGGTGAAAGCAATGATTTTCTAATACTTTTAGTGTCACCCTTTTGGGAGGTTAACCCAAATAAGGCTTGGATACCTAGGGTGTGCAAGTGTGTTATGTAAAGGGAGGAAGTATATGGATTAGGTATGATGCACCAATTATTGTGTTCCTATGTTATTTTGTGTGTTGTGTGGACAACAATACGTGTAGGCACCAACATGGATCATTTGAAAATTCATAAGATGGTCGACATGATGGATGATGAATGTCCTATGCTTTGAAAATGAATATGAAACTTAATGTGTTAGTGAACACATTTTTTTTTTTTTGCACAAGTTTATTTGTATAAAAAATATGAAATAGTAAAGTTTTTGGGTGGTTATCAATAACAAATTGAATATCCTCTACATTTTCTTTGGCAATATTAAATTTATTCAAAGTTTGTACAAATAGGTTATCAAATTATTGCATAATTTTGTTTAATTCATAACATTGAACATATGTTTGCCATAAATTTGGTGCTAATGCATTAAAATTATCCTTAATATTTTGAAATTTTCTATTTTATTTTTCATAGGGGTGTATTTTATAAAAATCAAATGTCATGATAAGATCAAGATTGCCACAAAAATAAAATTCAACATGTTTTGTGGACCTTAATCTCTTGATTATAACATTAAGCATGAACTAACAACAAGTGATATTTCATCTTTCACAACAAGTTTCAATTGTTTATATCAACATGTAAGACTATTTAATGAGTTTAATGATAATTTTGGTAAATTAGATAATGATTGTTGGATAGGTATGTTTAACACTGAATGTATTGTTAGACCATCAATATTGAATATAGTTTTACCTATGGATGCTAAGAGCATAACTTTGGTTTTGTTAAATTTGAAGATGTTTCTATTGTATAATCATAAATATAATATTTGAATTATAAGTTTCAATGTAAAAGTTTTACCTTCTCCAACATCCCTTATCAAAAATAAACAAATTGATGAATTAGGGTATATTTTATTCTATGCATAATGTCATCAAATATTAGTCTTTGTTCATCATTTAATTGTTTAATTAAGTTGCAATATTCAAATTCTTCCATCATCATGCAATATGATGGTTTTGTGAAATTTTCATCTTCTAATGTTTGTGATTTTTTATTTGATCCATTGCATGATTGAATAAAAAAGTAAAATCATAAATTATATTATGTTTCTAATGATAATTGTATGATGGGAAACACTTATTTCATAGTTTGTGTTGTCATTCCAAATATTTAAGTGGATGTGATGTTTTTGAATTTGAATCAATTGAATTGTCTATTTATTCTATATTTGGATACGACATTTTGTAGTTGAAAATATATCTAATCTTAGAAATTCCATTATGTAGTTGACAATATGCATCATGCCATGTGACATTAGTTCCAAATTTTGAATTTTTAAAGTTCCTAGATGTGAATACAATACTAGTTGTTTTCTCAACCAATTTTCCATATCTTTATATTTATTATAAGTTATACACTTAATAATTTTGGGTTTATAGAAATTAAAGATTTTAATTTTTTTATGTTATAAAAAGAGGCAAATTTTGATAATGACAATGATTTATAATGATTAGGACAATTAATATATGTTTTTTATGATTGATAAACACATTATATTAGTTGAATTTGCTTGTAATTGATTTAATGCAACTTGTGGTTTTAACATGAAAGTGCATTTTCCCAAATAAGAAGTATTAATGAATTGATATGTTCGAGATGAATGGTATAATGGTAAAAAAACATAAACTAAATAGCAAGTTGAATAACCATTTGTTGAACATTAAGAGAAAATTCCCCAATTTTTGAATTATTTTATTTACCTTTATTTTTATTCTTAATGCATTTTTGTACGATAGAATTTTTTTAAAGTATTATCAACTTATTTATTTTTGTCATGTGTGATGTGTAATATTTTGGCGTTGCACATGGGTTTTAAATAAATTGAATATATGTATTTGCAAACCATAAAAAAAAACAACACATATATTAAAGGCATTGGTTTTTATGTTTATAAAAATTCATTTAAAAAATTGTTATTTCATTCATTTTCTTTTCAAACTTAAGATATATGTAAATTTTCATTGGGGTTTAGATAATCAAAACATTCAATGAATGATACATCTTCATTTTTTACTAAAAATTTCAAATATTGAAATATTTTGTTTGTTTGCGTGAAATAAAAACCCTAAAACCTCTTGGAATAAATGGGAATTATTATGCATGTGTGTGTTGATGTTGTTGGGTTTTGCAACAAATTTGATACTAATTAATAATACATGATAAGAGATACACATATTTACAAACTGTTCAATTTATTCATTTGAATGCATTGATACATAGGTGCATTTTCAATCCATAAAAGCCCATGTTCATGTTCACTACCATGACTTTGAATTATGTGATAAGAAAAATGAAAAATGGATCCGAAACAAAAATGGTTTTTCATCATAAGTTTGGGAATTGAAGATGTTTTATGATCATAATTAATATTTTGCACATGTAACAAGGTTAATTTGTATGAATTTTATTATATGAATATATTTAAGGTCTTTTATTTTATTTTTAAACATTAATATTTTAGGATGTAATGTGTGTACATACTTAATTTGAAAGGATCCGATAGTCTTTTAGTAGATGTAAAAATCACAAAGAATGTTGAAAACCAAGTTTTTGAATCATTGTCAATAAATTTTTTTGTAACCTTTCAAAATAATTAAATGAATTACAAAAACCTTCCAAATCACAATAACCTAGGAATGATTTGAAAATATTATCCATATTTGAGATTCGTGTTACGCACTACTAACAATCAATTATTTTATTTTCTTCTTATCTTTTTCAATAATTCATCATTATTTATGTCAATGTCAAATTTAATTTAAATTAATATACATTTCATGGAAATGAAAATACACGTGTCAATTTGTTTTTTCATATCCATGTTGATGGATAAAGGAAAACAATGAGGTAGTGGGTAGATGCAAAGCTCCAATGGCTCATTTTTGTGATGAAATGATGATTTTTCTTTGGGGACATTTTATTTAAATGCTTGTGATGATTAATATATCTTTAAATATATTAATTGTGACTTGGATATAAACTAACAACTTCATTATGAAAAGAATTGTAAGGTTATTTATTGATAAAAAAAATTGTTTGTTAGTAATAATGGACTTTTGAAATTGAAAAATATGGACTAGTCACTTTATTGGAACATCACAAAATGGAAATTATATTGATTCACATTCCAAATTTGTTATTAGGAGTCAATATATAATGTAATATAAATGATAAACTCATATGAAAAATCTTTTCTTTGAAAACCTTAAACATTTAATAGTTAAGGACTTTTGAATTGTCAAAATTTGACCATATTTATAAGTCCATATGAGTTGTATTTTTTTTTTGTTTTTGAAAAAAATTGTCCCAAAAGCATTTTTTTTGAAATTTTTAGACAAGGCATTGGATTTTATGGGATTTTTTTTTAGGACTTCCAAATCAAAAAAATGACATCAACTACATTAAATATCAATTTTCACATAGATTTGGCAAGGTTTGTAAATGATTGAACATGTACTATTCAAATATTAAAATAATAATAATTTAAAAAGCAACAACCATGTCCATTTGAATCATTTAGAAAAATCTTGTATGGAATTATAGGGAGTGTATTTTTTATCATTTTTGAACCACTATACTATGCATTCACCTTAGTTATAAAATGGAAGTAGTTATTAAGAAAGGTGAGAAATAGTTATTAAGAAAGTTAATAGGAAAAAAATAGATATATATATATATATATATATTTAAAAATGTAGTTAGGCTTGAAAATGAGGTAGTTATTTTTGAAATTGTCTTTGGAATGGTCCATGGATGACCATATGAAGGATTTCCAAAAATCCTTCATATATTAGTTCAAAAAACTTGTCACTAAAATCTAATTTATTTTGGACTTGGAAAACTTTTAGGGTTACATAGTTTCCATTTTTATATTCACACCCAACCATAATTTATGACTTTTTGAGCAATGGAAACATTAGTTGTTTTAAAGAAAAGGGAAATATTAATAAAAAAATTCCCAAATCTATGAAACAACTCCCATTGAATTATTTTTGATGTGAAAATCCTTTAGAAAATTATTAGGGTTGGCCTTAAAATAATGTTGGAAATTTTAGTTCCTTTATGTGTTTATATTTAAATAAACCTAGAGGATGGAGGATTTGATTTAGGGCAATATAATATATTGTATTCTTGTAATCAATTATTTTTGGAATGTCCAAAAAAAAAGTATCATTGATGGTATGTAGTAATTTGTATGCATGTATAATGTTGAATTAGGTTCTACTCAAATTTGAAAATATTTAGAAAGTTGTTGTAACAATTTATTTGAAATATGTTTAACTTGTTTTTTAAAAACAACTTTTCACAACAACTACATGAATTGAATTTATGGGAACATCTTGGATTTTTTTGTTGCAGATGTCAATGTATATTGATTTATGTTCATGTTCATTTGTTTTAGTTTGATGTTCCACTTTATTTGGTTAAATATGATGTCTTGTGAAAATTGGTTGTTCATTTTATTTTGAATTGCATCCTTTTTTCTTTTTTTTCATTTGTGAAATGTTCATGTGATTTTGTAGAATGCACATACTTTGTTTTAAATTTGTGACCTTGTTGTTTCAATATTTGGAAATATGTCAATCAATTTAGATGTTTTTGCAATATCTCATAAATAAAAAAACATTGTTATCATAAAGTGCCCAATGAAAGCTTTTTTTTGGGTGTGACATTAAGATTAATGATTGAATGGGAATGCTCCATTTGAATGTTAGGAATTTGTTCATCTTTCATAACTTGTATTGTAATGGATGGAAACAAAAATCTCACCAATAAGAACATTTGTTAAGTTTTCCATTTTTATGCATGTATCAAATTTGATTTCTAATTTGTTTCTTGGTAACATTTATACAATTGCAACAAATGTTGAATATTGAAACAATAAAATTTGAGGGTGAATTTCAATTATCTTTCAAAATGTTCATCAATGTAAAATTAAATGTTCCATTTTAATATACACACAAATTTGAATCTAAAACTTGAATATGAGGTTCACACACCATTAATTTTGAAAAATATGAAGATTCATCTAAGTTTATTACAACTTTGGGATCATTTGTTTCACAAGCATGTAAAAGCCTAGCCACACCATTAAGTATGTAGTTAATTATCCAATAATGTAGACCATTATACATCCAAAATTAACCATTCAATAATACATATATTGCCTCATTTGAAGAGATGATAATTGACATCTAATAAATAAAGTATACAACCAACAAAACAATTTCTCATTTCATATTTATATGTTGAAACGAGATGAAGGCCATATGAATGTAATAAATGTTGAATGCACAAAATTTGAAATATATGTTTTCATTACCATGAATTTAAATTAAACAAATGTTTATAAACAAAATCAATTTCACTCACACATACATGTCTGCACACACACACATACAAAACTATTTACATTGGGAAAATATTTGCATTAAAAAACTACTTATATATTTAAAAAATTCTTGTGTTGATAAATTGTTTGAATTGGAAAAAATCTTGTATTGAAAAATGTTTAATTTGAAAAAAAACTATTTCACTTGAAAAATTGCTTGTGTTAAGAAAAATTACATGAAAAAAATTCATTTCATAACTACATACATTTAAGAATACCTTTTACATAGAAAAAAATAGATTCACATGTAATAATTTTCATTGAAAAACTACATTACATATAAAACTATTATGGATACAATGGAAGTTGGTGTATATGATCATTTCTTTTCTTTAGGGAAAAAAAGGGGGGGCTTATATAATATGAGCTATTCAAACCAAAATTGTGAGGTAAAAAGTTTTTGGACATATATAAACTATTTATATTAATGACAAAATATTGTCAACACTCACACCAAGCACTCAAGTGGTTTTCTAATTTGAAATTGATTTCAACTAATCATTAAAGTCATGTTTGCATTTCACACTATGGTGTGCATCAACATTAATAATAATTGCCAAAGGAGCCACAACCAAATCCTAACCACATAAATTAGATTCTTCTTATAGGATGAACTATTGGATTTTTTTTTAAGCCAATAAAGATAGATGTGGGCAACAACTAGAAATTTCCATTAATGTGTATTATAATCAATTGTTGCATGTATATTGGACAATGCAAATTTAAAAATTTAGATTTAGCATTTTCACAATTGCTTCCAACCATTGGTGTCCAATGGTTAACAACACAAGTTCATCATTTATTACAATAGAACATGGAAAAAAATTGATTTATGAACCTTTGATTTCATATGACAAGCATTACATTGAACCTCACTAATTGGAGACATGATGATATCTACTCCATGGCAATTGCCACATACTTTCCAAAATGGAGGCAAAACATGGCTCAATATGGACAACACTCTAGCTATCTAATACAAATACATAAACAAACAAGACATGAAATAAGAAAAAATGAACACCTCGTGACCGCTGAGTGTAAGACTAAACACACTTGGTGGCCATTAGGTCAAATTTGCACTAATATTTGCTAGGTTTGTTTATTCAAGAATTTGGTTTTAAGGAAAAAACCCAAAAAATGATTAAAAACACCCAAAAATAGAGATAAAAAAAGATGTTTAGTTGTTTTTTTTAGCAACATGTCTTCAAGAAATAAAAGGAATAAAAAAAGGAATAAAGGGAAAAAAATAATGTTATTTTCTCAATGTGGGTTGGTTACTTGAAATTTGGTTGTGTAATTAAAAAAGGTGGGCTCAAACACCTTAATCTATGACCTTATTAAATATTGTGTAATTTTGTGCTCTCAAGAATCAATCTCCTTTGAAAGTTGTTGTCACATTTGTGATTAATACAATTGTGCATTGGTTTCCATTGTATGCTTTGAAAAACTATTCATATTCTTTTTTAAAACTATTGTTCACGACAAGAATATCCTTGTCAAATTATCTCTTTCCATCAACAATTAGTAATTTTTTTCACCCATATTACTTCCTACTCCTTTATTAACAATAACAATGACAACATGGGTGGTAAGAACTCAAGATTGAACTAACATTTTGAACTCCTTTATGGAATTTATGTGAAAGAAAATTGGAACTAATTATGATTCAAAGGAAGGAATTGTAAACATAATCATCGTGGACTTTCAAGTTGTTGTTATGACAATAAACATGTTTCTTTTCTCAAAACCTCTTTTGGATTTTTTCTATGCCAAAGTTCTCCACATACATGCCCCTTTGCAAAAGCTGTTCATGCATTTCTATATGCAATGATTTCACTCTCAATGTGATTGTGGTCAAAGTTGTTTAATTTAACAAATGACAATGCAAGTAAGTATAATTACTTGGATCTTCCAAACTTATGTTGGCAATGTGATCAAAGGTGCCATACCTATCAAACGCCTTTGCTTAAAATGCAACGTCTTCAGCTTCACGATTTAAATCATTCATTGCAACTGCCATTCTACTTTCCTTAATTGCAATACAGTAGAACCTCTATAAACTGATCCCCCCAAATTTTATAACCTTTCAAATTTTATCATTCCGGCCCGGTCCATCAATATTCTTATAACTCATCACTTTTCCTCTTTCCCGACAATTTTATAATTTTATAATTCGTTTATTTCTCGATCAGTTATGGTGGAAATAGCTAGTCATAGGCTAGTGATAGGCTAATAATAAGCTAGTACTAGGCTAGTAATAGGTTAGTGATAGGCTAGTAATAGGCTAATGATAGGCTAGTGAACCCTACGCCTCACAGTTCCAAACTCTCCCATAACTTATAACCTCTCAAACTTTATCATTGGCTGCCGGTCCCTAGGTGATAAAATTATAGAGGTTCTATTGTAACAGACATTGTGAAAAATTGGAACAAGTAGAAATTATCACAATCAATTTGGTAACAAATAAGCCAAGTAACAATGTAAATGCACACAAAGAAATGCAACAAAACCTGAAAACAACAAGTTAAAATCACAAAAGGAAGTTTTATTAAATCTAGCAAGGCAAGAATTAGTGATGGGCATCGACTGGCCGTAGCCGTGGCCAGCGGTGTAGCCACGGCTGGCGGCAGGTGTGGCTGGCTGCAGCCAAGATCTGTGACATTCAGTGGGTGCGGCCGGTTGCACGTATTAATAATTGTGCGGTTGGCTACGACTGTGGCTGAGCGGCTACGAGTAGTGGCCAGCCGTATGTTAAAGCAGCCGTCATGAGACGTCTTGCCCCGGGGCAGCTTCCAGGTTCAAAGTGATTGGCGAGTGCGACTGGCGCGGCCCGTGCGGACTTTTGCGCACATTCTCGGCCAATCATCTTGGTAGCGCATTTGTTTGCTAGAGTGGGTCTCGATGTGGTTTCGTTCGCGATGTCCAGTGTGGCGCTGGCGCAACCGTCAAATGGAGTGCATGAGACGAAGAAGCGGCTCGTGGAGTCTCTGAACGGCAAAATGTCGAAACATGTAATGATCGCTCCAACCCAAAAAAGGGTTCCGATTCTGGGTCCTATGTTGCCGTCGACCGCCGGTTGTTGGACAAAATTTTCTTGGATCGCCGACAAAGAATCCAACGAATTGGTGATGGTAAAAAACGACCGCAATGACCACATGTTCTTCACGGCATGTAACGACTGTAAAGACGTGTACGCCTACTCCAAGGGCAACGGCACGAATTCGCTGGTCAATCACAAATGTTCGCCAAAAATGGTAGCAGCCACGACTGCGAGCGGCATCCTGCACTTCGTTAAGCACGGTATGCCCAGCTCGCATCAGAAGAAAAAAATGCTGAACGCGTTGTCGGATATGTGTGCTCTCGATTTGCGGCCGTTTTACACCGTGAGCGGCGCTGGATTCCGTGGCGTCATCCAGCAAGCTTTGGACATTGGGTTTGAGTCGAAGACCCCACTTTTCGCTGACAATGTCCTCTGCGATCGGACAACTGTCAAACAAAATTGTCAATCACGTAAAGATTCGGCCCTCGAGTCGCTGCTAAAGGACTGCAAGGACCATGTCGTTGACGGTCTGATGATGGGCGCAACCACCGACCTGTGGATGGACGACGATTCCAAAAAGTCGTACATTTTCGTCACGCTACACCGTATTGACGAGTACTTTCGATTACACGACCGCACCCTGGCAGTCCGTGAGTTCGATGGCGATTCACACACCGCGCCGAACATCCTAGCCAACTTCAACGATATCATTGAGCCGTTTATCACACTGGACGATGAGATACGCACGGACTTGATCGTTGTCAACACGGACAATGCATCCAACAACAGCGGGGCGGGAGGATTGGAGTCCGAGTATAAGCGCATCTCGTGTGCCGATCACAAGGTTGACACGTGCATCTCCTATGTGTTGAAGAAGCGCACGTGTGAAATCAATGGCGTTCGGTTATCGGCGTTCTACGAGTTCGAAGAGGAAGCACCGCTCGTCTTTAACCAGATCACCAATTGCAAGAAGGCGGTTACGGTGGCAAAGCAGGGCGACTTTCACAAGAACATTTCGCCCAAACTACAATAGGAGATTGTGACGCGCTGGTACGACTTCTACGTAATGTTGAACTCATTCGAAGGCAAGGATCGCTTGTCCGAGCTGATGGACACTTTCAAGGTGTGGAAGCGGCCACAATTCATCGCGTGCCTCGATGGGGAACTGAACTTCAAGCTGGTGCACTTCCTTTACGTCTTCAAGCAGGGGACATTGGCACTCGAGGTGTTCAAAAAGTCGACGCTGCACTTGGTGGCATTTTGGCGTCAGAAGCTGCTCAGTCATTGCGAGCCGATTAGGGAAACAGTAATGCAAGAGGACGACAACGGCGTCGAGGTCGAGTTGCCGCCGAATTCCGATGATATCATCGCCATCAAACAACACGTTCGCGAGCAGATCCTGCAAAAGTTCATCTTGGAACCGCTCCACATCGTCGCGACACTGCTTGATCCGCGACAAAAACATCGCCTACATAGAATGGGCATCAACGAGACTCAGGTAACGCAAGGGAAGTCGGACCTGGCGGCGCTGATGCTCAAGGTGGGTCCTGGAAGGACGCATGTGTCGGCATCACGTCGACCGATTAGCAATAGGCAAGGTAGCAAGTCCAAGAAACGCAAAACGGTGATTCGTTTCGAAGTTGGTCCATCTATATGCAGTGATGATGAAAGCGATGTCGACAGCAAAGACGACGCTGCTCAAGAGCAGTCGGCCATGCGCGTCGCAATCGACAAGGAGCTACTAGATTACATGACACTCAAATTGACGCCGGACGAGAAGAAGCAAATCAAGAATGATACGCCGAACAGTGGCTTGTGTCATGGTGGCGTGGCCGTGCCGCGGCATTCCCAATCCTGGCCCGTGCCGCGCGTTGTGTGCTGGCGTACCCAGCAGCGTCTGCCAAGAGCGAGTGCAACTTCAACAACGCTGGCAATACCTTGATTCACAAGCGCAACCAGTTAAGCCCGAACACAGTTGACACGTTGTTGTTTATGCGGTCGAACATCACGAAGTAAATACATCCAGTTACCAGTATCGTTTCTTAATTTTCACTTCTTTGACTTCTCAAATGCGCGGTCGCGACTGCGCAGTGGCCACGGCTCAACTCAGAAAGTGACCGGCTGGCTACAACTAGTTGTGCAAAGGTGGACCGGCTGGCCACGGCTGGTGACGCTTGAGAAATTGCGGCTGGCTGTGGGATCGGCTAGGTGTCCAAGGGGTCGTGCCCATCACTGGCAAGAATGTTGAAAGGTGAAAAAAACAATGAAAATTAGAAGGCCTCACAATAAACATTTTATTGTAAAAGTAAAATGTAATAAATAACCCTATTCATGGCTTGACAACTAATTAATGACATGAGTTTTAACAATGGAGCTCATGACTCATAACAAAATATTGAACCCTAAACCTAAGGGACCAAAGTCTCTACCTATTGGGGTCAAAATAAGGGGGTGTTCAATGAATTTTCTACATTTTAATATTGTAAATGGGTATTCACACTTTTAGGAAATGGTATTGACTTAGGTTGAAAATGGTGAACAAATAATTTTTGAAATAAAATATCATGCAACCAATATGAAAGCTTGGTTTTTTTTGGGGGGGTGGGGGGGGTTTGGGGGCAAGGAGGGAATAAATAATGACATGGGTTTGAAGAATGCACCTCATGTCCCACAACAAATCGTTAAACCTTATTTACTTTTTGTAAATGATTTCAAAGAGTTGTTACAATATTTAACCTTTGCAACATCTTTTTAAATTCTTGAATTAATCTTTCACAATGTATTTGATAATTGTTCTAGGGTTGAGATTTTAAAAATCCCACTAATTTTCACCTCAAAAATTTCAAAATTAAATGTTTATGGTTTTCCATTTCTACTTTTCATTGTTTTTTCTTGTTTTTTTTCACAAATATTTTGAAAAAAATTATAATATTATTCCCCCAACCTTCCTCCCCAAAAAGCAATGTGGAATAAAAGTGAAAGATTTTAATCAAGTTCCTATAATCAACAAAAAAAACATTAAAAAAAATTATTATGTAATGCATAAGGTACATACACACAATGCAAGCAAACCATTTATTGGTTGCTTGGCACATTTAGTGTAAAAAACGTTAGGTGGTTTTCATTTTGAAGGAAAAAAACATTTGGTTACCAATTGGTTTATGTCTCCAAATAAAAAGGAAAAAAAGAGAAAAAAAAGAAAAAAGAAAACCCACCTCAAGTGTGAAGAAGAAGAAGAACCATTTGGTGGCCACTAGTAGTTTCCATTGTGACGGGAACAAAAAAAAAAAACCATGGTTGGGAAAAAAAAAAATTCCATTGAAAAAAAAAAAAACATGGTGGGCACTAATTGGTTTCAATTGCAAAGAAAAAAAAAATCATCCAAAAAAAAAAAATCTAATGGCCACTAGGTGGTTTCAATTATGGATAATAATAATAAAAATTATCACCAAAAAAATAAATTAAAAATCATCGCCATGTCAACAATCCCCCTTCTTGGGACTTTGGAAGAATCTATGTAAATGTAAAGTCATCTTTGACCGCAAAAGCCCTTTCAGTCCAGTGACAACATTTAATATTCTTTGTTATGGGCACCATAGTTTTTGGTTCAAAGTGGGCATTAGTTTCAGCTGAAATAAATCATGTAGAATTTGCAATCTATTTCCCACTATAACCCCCTAGTTTCTCCTCTTCTGATTATACACTATAAGGAAAAGTGTCCCACAAAATTAGACATGTTCCAAAGATTTGAAATGTGTGGACATCTTGTCCCTCACACTCTTTCAACTTTGCTGCTGCTGTAGTACAAATCTCTTGTTGAAGCAGCTCATCAAAAGTGGAACAGCACAAGAAACAAGTGTATCCCCCTTAAAAGGTCATATAGAGATTTTGAAATTTTTATCAAATATTAGGAAATAATCCAAAAGAAAGAAAAAAAAGGGGAACCTTGGTATTGGTGATGCTATTAAAAACAAGAAGTGACCTAGTTTTAGTGGATGGCATGTCCTCAAGGAAGGGATTATAACCAAAAGCAAAGCTTGACTCCCATGCCTTGATCTAGCATAGAAAAAGCCAACAATTTTTGTAATCAATTGAAACTCATAGCTTAATGGAATTGGTAATGATTGAGAAAAGGATTTGCAGGCCTTTTGTTTATTTACCAATGTTTTACTTACAGAAAAAAATCCAAAAAGTTGTGAACATATTTCTTTATGCATGCATTCAAAAATCTTCCACTGCCAAAGGACCGAACAGGACCTGGGAATGTCAATAATTTGTTTCCTTTGTGCATGATATCTTTGTAATGGTTACTTTTTGCATGGATACTAAACATGGGAGTATGGAAACTTCAGTAACACAGCCATTTATAGAAGACATAATATTGACACCTTTCGAGCAAGTGAAGTTTTTGGTGAAGGAAGAATATTGTGTGGAACTTGAAATTCAACTTCTTAAAATAGTAGCATGTATTGAAAATATACAAAATAGTATCATGTGCCCCATGTTTGTCACCGCAGGCACACTAGACAAGGTTAATAGTTAATACCCATGGGGTTGATGGGTCAGCTACAACAAATTATGGTGGTTCAACAAATCACTAATGTGGTACCTTTCTAGTGTTATGTGAAAAATGTGCTGGAACAAATTGTAATGCAAAAAAAACATAAGCAACCTTCATGTTAACTAAGTTTAGTTGCTATGATCAATGTAAGAAGAGATGCAATTTGATGAATGACATAGGATGCATAAATATGGATTTTGGATTGAACTCTGCTGTTGCAAAAACTGACATTAGGTTTTGAAAATGATCCAACCTCTAAATTATGAATAACGTGGGTTAGGTGGGACAAAGAAATGCCTGCTACCCTTTACTGTTCTTAAAAACAAGGGGTGTTTAAGTCAATTGAAATTATTTTTGGGCAAGATGATCATGCTAGATCAAGGGAGATAGAAAGGAACTTCTAGCAAAAGCTTGTGCTTGAAAAGCTTTGTTCAATTACAAGTTTTTCCAATACCTCCTCCAACTTCAAAATAATCTAGTATAGTAAAAGTTGAGTCTCTTGTGCCCCTATGGTCCCTAACATGGAGGACAATGTGGAAGCATTCTTCAAAGTGGCATGTTGTCATGTCAGACGGGTCTTTTTCCAATCAATCTGCTATAATGAAAAAATCATGTTATGCTTTTCCCTATGTGATAGCTAGGGACTTGCAAATTTTAAGTAAAGATTCTTAAACATCTAGGTTAAATAGACCCTAAGCCTAAGCTCACATAAAAGGAGGAAATTTGGCACATATGTTGAAAGGTAAATTGTATTTGAATGATATTAGCTGAAAAATTGACACAGAACATGACATCAACAGGGCTGATAAAGTTGACAATGTGATAATTTTAAAGTTTGGATGCCAATTAGTAATATGAATGATTAACATTTACTTATCACAAGATAAAAGAGTATGCAATCACAGTGCTTTCAAATGTATCGCTTTGTTCTCATATACCTAGTAGTACCCTAGTGTGTACAACGCCACCAATTTATGGCTATGCATGCCCACCAAAGCATGAGCTAAAGCAAGTTCAAAGTGTCTTCCTTAGATCAAAGACAAAAATCAAGCAAGGCCTAAGGAAGCTTCAACAATTCAGGGGTACCTTGGCATGATTGTATTAGAGTGGCCATGGACTTTGCATGCTTATATCACCATTACCATCCCGGTCTCAAAGGTGCAGTCTTTTCCAAATGGGATCAAAAGAGTAGGAGAAGAACTTGCCAAACCTATAAACACAAAACAGACTGCCCATGTCTACTGTTCACTTCTAAAAGAATTTCAATTCATCCATGGACCTTTGCAAAGAGGCACCAAATAGACAATATGTTAGGTGATTTCCTTGAGTAAAGGAATTCCATCACCATCCAGCACTTATATAACATGTTATGACATGATACATTAAAATTTTCATTTAGTTGATGAAAACACCAAGTATCTTATTACTTATGCCCAGGACATTTGGTGTCAAAATTGGTGGTTAGGTAAATCCAAAAATGGTAAAACATATCTGTTAAGAATATTCTTACATTTCTTACAATATTGCATGATTGCATAAAGCACCAGGCAGGTTGCTGTAATAGTGTTGGAGGGCGCCTTACTGCATGGAATTTCTCCTCAGCAAAGGGTAGACATTTTGAAAAATATAATGCCCGCTCTTGTGCCCATTTCAATTTTCAAAATGCCCGGTTTTGTTTGTTTCCTGTGATCCACAGCAGATACCTTGTATTGCAAGAATTTTATAAAAAAAATCTGTCTGGTGCTTTACACTTAGTAAAGCCCTTGGCTGCAAGCTTTACTGGAATCAGCTGCGTCTTGGCTCCAAGTCACTCGGGCCCTTATTCTGGTAAAGCCTATGGCCTCAGGCTTTACACATTAGGAGGCAATAAAGCACAGCTGCAACATCCATCCAGGCGTTCCTTACATACTCCTGTTAAAAGGCGAGGGGTGCATATTTCGCAACCAGCCTCCTGATCATATTCATCCCCAAATAAAAGAAAGAATAGATAATCTTTATTTTCAATCCTATAGTCCTGATAAAGAAAAAATTCTTGTGCTAGGTCTGGTTCCTGGTAAAAAGTATAGTGAAATTATTTTTCCTCTCTTTTTGTCAGATCCTTTGGCTAATAAGAAGCTCATTTCTTGAAATATTCAATATATGTGGGTGGTGATAAATGAAGAGGGCAAATTTATCTCGATGGATTGAACTGTCTCACAACGTTCTGAACCCAGCTCACGTATCGCTTTAATAGACAAACAACTCAACCCTTGAAAGATACTATCACCTCAGGTGACGAAGAGTCGACATCGAGGTTCCAAACCTTTCCACTGATGTGAACTCTTGGAGAAAATCAGCCTGTTATCCCTAGAGTAACTTTTATTCGTTGAATGTTCCTGGTTGTTTTTGTATGGATGCCTGATCTAAAGTATATGCCTGTGATAAGCTCTGCTTACATGAGGACGACCTTCAAAGAGAGGGCTTACATTATATAAGACCTGAGTAAAGGCTAGAAGAGTGCTGAGGAAGTGCCGATATGCACCCAGCTGCAAGAATTGAGAGGGAGAATGGGGACTTGCGGCAGAGTCCTGCTGTTCATGCGAACGAACGGGTCAATGGATTCTGGTGAGAGGAGGAGCCTGATGAGGGCGCACGTAGCAGAATCAGCAGTTGACAGTCCGTTCTGTGAAGACACTACTGGCAGAATCAGTTGACAGTCCATTCTGTAGTACGTTGAACTTAAGAGATTTAGGGTTTAGGATCCCGACTGCCTCTCAAAGCAGAAGCAGCAATTTGCTGGCGATTTTGCAGGGCGGCACGGCCCGGCTCCTAGAAACCGATTCTTTTAATGCCAGGGAACAGGCTCCGGGTGGCCGATTCTGCCAAGTAAGGCCTCACCGGGTTATCCTCAACCTCGGTTGGACTGTGGAAATCCTGACAAAACTGGAGCGGAGATTTATGTCTGTTTAGAAAAGAGTTTTAAAAATATTCACTGACCTAGTGAGTCAGGGCTTGAGTGAACCAGAGCCATGACTGCACCATTCCCGTTTTGGATGGAGGGCAATTCATCCAGTGACTTTGGATTGGCCAACCACCTGCAACAGTTTCATTTTGGGCGAGTTTAAAAAAAACCTTTCCTTTTTTTTGACCTTTTTTTTTTTTTCCCCAAACCCGTTTTACAAACCTATCAACCCCATTCGGCCATGCAACCCCTTTTCCTCTTCCCCTTCCTACATTTTTGGTCGGCCCAACACTTTAGCGTCAAGTGTCTCTAGGAGCAACATGCACAACTCCATCTCTAGCATCATCGCTCATTCCAGTGTGAGCTCCAATGTGCCATTGTCATCACTTGTCCTAATGTGAGTTCCATTGTGCCATCACCATTGCTTATGTCTCTAGGTACACTCTACCCCCTACCCCCTTTTGTCAGTTTTATAAAAAAACTTTGCACTATGTTGTAAAAGATGACAACGAGCAGTTGTTTGTCATCATCTTCCTCTTTGTGTTGCCTTGGTACAAAAGACAATGATGACTAGTTGCATTGCTCATTGTCATTTTCTTTGTGTTGCTAAAAGGGTTTTGATATGCAATATCCTCATCATTTCAAAAAGATGGGGTGTAATACCTTCATCATGCTTTCGTTAAATCTACTGAATTTTTTTGTAAATTCGGTTCCAAACCCAAATCCTTCACCTCAATAGGTTCTTCCTCCAATGCAAGATCAACATGGAAATGCAATGGAAGAGAATGAATGGGTTCATGAAGGCTCAAGAGGATGTTATAAAGTGAATGCATGTATTAGTTCTTATGCGGCCAAATGGTTGTTTCATAAACACTTAGACTAAACACATGGCCTTTAGATGCAACTAAGTAGATCTAGACGTCCATCTATTCGTCCCAAGGGTTTTAAGCGACAAGAACACACTTCTATGAATGTTTGTACTTTGAACAACCCGCATGCAAGGGAAAAATGTAATGAGAAGAAAGCTTTTGATTGAGTAAAAAAAAACCGGAATTTAAATTGGATGAACTTCAAACCCAAACGCAACAAATGCAAGAGGTATGGTGGCCATTGTTGGTATGTTTAATCTCCAACTTTTTTTTGGGCATCATTGGCATTTGGCATGGGGGGTGGGGTTCATCCCACAAAGTGCATGGACGTGGCTTGAAAAAGATGACAACCTTGTTGAGGCAATTTGAACAAACATAGTTGCCTATGCAAAACCTTTCAAAGTTGCATGGGTGCTTGAAATTGGACATTGGAATCCATTAAGTGCAATTGAACAAAAGAAATGAATGTAATATCAAAGTATCATCATTCAAAAATTATTCATGGATGGTATGTTTGTGTATTAAATTTTTTTTTCTATTAACATTATTTGCATATTTTAATTAGAATTTAATTTGTTTTAACATTTTTTTGTGTTAGGCTTTTAGGCATAACAAAGGAGGTTTTTATGGCCAATGCAATTTGACTTGTGCTTGAACATCGTCAATTGTTCACTCATCATCATGTAACAAAAGATGGAGTAACTACAACAAACTCTCACACCAATATGAGCATTACATTTAGTTCATCCTCCTTAGACGAATAATCGTAAATATGTCATTGTAATTAAGCTTTTAGTGAAGCTTTGATGCATGTACCTACCATTTTTGTATCAATCCATTATAGCTTAACTTGGGATGATATCTTTTTGTCACCATCATTTTTGTAGTGTGGTTACTTCAACATTTTTGTATCAATCCACTTGTTTTTATTTTGAAATCTAATTTTGGGATCACTTTATGCCATGTTGCACACAATACCCCCACCACCACAAATGGATTACATTTATCATAAACCAAATCAACAATAATTTCATCTAATAAGGTTAACATATTTTGTGGCCATGTTAAAACATTTAGATAATACCTTCATGAATGCAAGTTGAAAGTCATTATTAAAATGACACACTACGCAATACTTTCATTGTCTTTATCATGAAATACCTACACAATAACCTTCAGGAAAAAATGTATTGTAACACTTTTATATAATTATATTGCATGCATTCATGAAATGACCCCTTGGTGCAAAGACGAATTTGTCTATGGGGGTATTGCAAACTCTTGATCTTTTATTCTCAATGGTTTGGGTTTTCCATAAAGCCTTTCAAATTACAATACCCACATTATCAACTAACCCATGTTCATATTACATTACCTTCATCTAGACTTTTGCCTAATATCCACTTCAAATAAATTGGGGGGACATTGGGTTTAAGGTAACCTTTTTGCTAGCATTTATATTATTTTCATGGAATATTTTAAAGGTGAATTTATGTATTCATGTACACACACACATATATAAGGAAGTTCATGTTTTCTTTTTTCTTTCACCTATTAAACGAGAGGAAAATGAAGGTGATTGCATGATAAAAGTTTGAATGATATAAACTTTCCCATTTGTTTTATTAAGGGTTGGGGTTTTCCCCCCCAAATTAGGTTTAAAACACAAGTTTTATTAGTACTTATATAAAATTGTTTCATATTTTTGTTAAAATTATATTCCAATGTTTATAGTTTGCACACAATGTAGGGTTATGGAAAAATAATTCTAACACCTAGTTGTAAAAAAAATGTTAAATTTTAAGATTAAAGTTATGCAACCAATTTTTTTTGCATGTTTATTTAATTGAAGGTCAATATAAGGATTTTTTGTTGCATAAATAAATTTTAACTCAACATTTGAAGCTTCATTTGTATATGTCTACTTAGTTTTTCAAATTTAAGCCTATGCATATGTTAGGTTATAATGTCTACATAATTTATGGTTTATGTAAACAAAATTTGCAAATTAAGTTAAAGGTTTTTTGGTCATTTGTAGTAAATTGTTTAATTTCTAGATGAGGGTTAAGGTTCCATTATTTTAATGTTTACATAATTTAAGGTTGATGTAATCAATTGTGTAGGAATTTTGTTGACCTAGATTTGGACATTTATATAAAATATTGATGATGTGGGTATTGTAGTTTCCCGAACTTTCTAGTTGCCTTAGCCTAGGTGGTGGATGAGAAAGTATTTGCAACACTTGCATCTTGTAACCTTTCTATGATTTAAATGTAATTGGTAGCAAAAATGATATGGGAATTGCAAGGACTTGGGTTATTTGCATTTCAATCCTATAGTAGGTGGTGCCCAATTTCAACATGAGGGTATTATGGAAACTTAGTCCATTGTCATTCAAGTTTCATCACATCATGATTGGTCCAATGTATCCAATACCCTTAGCCATAGTTTTGCCATTGTGATAAAAAAAGAAAATTATAAAAAAGAAATAAAATTATGCAATATTTACATTTGAAGCATAAAATCTTGCCTGAATTTCTTATGTTTCAAGCAATACCCCAATGCTACGCATAAAATATCCATCATTAATGATAAAAAAACACGATGACAATTTTGAATTTTTTTATAATTATAAGAAAAAAATTTAGACTCATGATTTTGAAAAAAAAAGATTAAAAAATTATATAACAAAAAAAGGCAATAAAATTGTGGAAGGAAAAAATTTAGCTAAAAGATAAAAGTTTAACTAAGAAGAGATATAGGTTTTGCCAAAAAATATATGTTTCACCAAGAAGAGTAAAAGGTTTTGGTAAGAGATAAAAGTTTAGTTGGCCAAGTAAAGATAGAAGTTTAACCAAGAAGGGACAAAAGTTTAGCTAATAAGAGATATAAATTTAACCAATAAGAAATATAGGTTTTGCTAAGAGATAAAAGTTTTGCAAAGAGATAGAAATTTAGCCAAGAAGATATAAAAGTTTTGCTAAAAGATGAAAGTTTAGCCCAAAATAAATATATGTTTTGTCAAAAGATAAAGGTAGGTGAGGGATTAGTTGTTAGTTTGTAGGTAGGGTTAAGATGTAGGTCGATAGGGTAATTAGGTGGTAGGGTAATATGGAGGTCAAGGTCGGGAAAAAATTAATAATGAAAAAAATGATCAAAGGTTTGCAGCCAAAAAAGATTGATTGTAGTAGAATGTTGGTTAACATAGTGCAAAGAATCATATGAAAAACATAGCCCATCCTATGGATAGAGTGGTTAATTGGTGTAGTCATGGGGGCTGGTTCACTTTGGCCATTAGTAAGTTAATAGTTGATTGCCTTTGTGCCTTCTATGATCATGTGTAGGGTAATATTGGGGAGCTCTAGAAGTAAGTGCCCCTCACAAGGCATAACCAAAGGCCATTTACTTCTAGAAGTCCCTTGCGCCAAGGGTGATACCAAGTGTAAAGATCCACATAAATTTTTTTATTAAAAAATTTCGTTGATACCTTGTGGATACCCACACACCTATCGAATATCACAAAAGAAAAACAATGCATGACATTCATAAAATGGATCTTTTGTGCCTACGGGGCATTTCATTTTCCAAATTGCCCCTTAAGATTTTCAATTCTGTAAGCATATATCCAAATACAGTAAGAAAAATCTTGGAGGTTTTTAAGTGTTGCACAAATGAAATTGAAATCCTAGCTCCATGAGATTTGCCATGAGGTTATTGAAGAAGAGCATTGGATATCCTATATGTCCAATCTGAAAAATGTGTATTAAATTTGAAGCTTTGACTACTGTGTTATACTTACATTATTTTATTTTGCAAGAAATTGTAAGCATGTTTTTGGGAACATATTCATTTGGCTAGATAGTGTGAAATATATTGCATGGTGAAATATATGTGCCCAAAGATAATTTCAATCCAATCCACAAGTGATAGAAGAATTTAATGTTAATTTCCCGTTAACATTTTTGCATGCATGTGAATTATTTGGAGCTTCAAAAGAAGACTTCCAAGTTTTTATCTTTTGAAGCATAATGGCAAACCCAACCTAACAAGCTAGGCTAGATTAGAACATCAACCCACCAATGGGGAGTTTGGGAAAATTTAACATTTACAAGTATTTTTGAAAATTGGACAATTTGTGTGACAGTTCATCAAAGACCTTTAAAGTTTTATTAAGAAACACATCGTAGATTAAGGAAATGTACAAAGGAGTAAAATAAAGGAAAAGGGAGAAATGATGGGATGTCAAGTTGGTTCAAAATAGTTGTGAAAAAATTTCCATGTCCATAACTACTGCATGTGGATGGTCGGTCATATTTATATGTCAAAAACTGATGGCTTGCAATAGATTGGCCGTGGTGATGGGAGGTGTGTTTTGAAGGGGTGGAAGTCAGGAAATAGTTAAGCCTATGGCTACTACCTGACTTAAGATGGAAGATGCTTGTATCCTTTGTATTATGATCAAAAAAATTTGACAAAGAAAAGTGACTAGGGTAGAAAGATGAAGGCTTTCTATCCCCTTTGGGCTCCAAATGGTATTAGCATAGTCATGTAAAAACACATCGGCATGTTTGTATAAACAACCAAATACTTCAATTGTTAAGGGGCAGAATTGATCAGTGGGGTGTCCATTGTGATAACTTTTTTCTTTGGCTTGAGCTGCATTAGAAACATCAAATCCTTGAGTTGTGCAAGATCGAGGAAATAAATCCACTCATGTTGGGTCAACAATGACAACATCAACTAAGGTGCAAATGCCATCTTTGGTAAGTAGAATGTCGATTTGTCGATGAGAGGAGTTGAATGTGGTTGAAGGAAGCACATGTAATTGTTTTCGTCTAATGTGGAAACCAACATCTCGCGCAATGGTGGCAAAGGTGTTGTGAATTACATCATGGGTTCTAGTGCGTTTGTTGTTGTGCATATATTGTAAAAGGTGGATACCCATAGGGTCGATGGGATGTGCACACACATTGAAGGATGCCTGTAATTGAGGGATGGGGTAGTCCACATCGTGTACGAAGTGTTGTGAAAAAAATTGGGGAAGATAATCAAAAGGTTAGGAAGACTGGTCGAGTTGTAAGCCAAGTGCTTGCCCCTGGGCCAAAACATGATAAAATTGGGCATAATGAGCTTTAGATGTCTTGTCAAAGAGCATGTTGGAGAGAATATAATGGTGTAGATGTTTTGAAATGGAATTTTGAAGTTGAACCATTTGTTGCCTAATGAGTTGTTCAAATGGAACACATGCTACGGGTGGTAGAAGATCACATGTCACCTTGAGGTGTTGCTAGAAAGGAAATGTGTTGTTGTCAACTTATGCTAAGGCTTCAAGAAAGAAAGGACGTTAATCAACTATAAACCTAGCAATTATGATTATAGCGACAAGGGCCCAACTACCTAAATAGGCTATTGGGGCGATGATGGATGTCGAAAGTTATTGGGAGGGAGGCTTATTTACAAGATAAAGGTCATTTTGAAATAATGAAGAATTGTTCAAAGGCTAAAGTCTTGGGCAAGAAGTGACAAGGCAAGTGGTTGATTAAGAATCCCAGAAAAAGTACAAACACAAGTTCTACATCAAAGACATGCTCCAATGGGCCCCCCACAACTAAGGAACCCTAAAGTGATATCAGCAATATCTGGTCCTAGATGACAAACATATGCTAGATCTCACCATCACAGAAGACATAAGCCATGATTTCCTCACAAGGACAATTAAGCTTCTAAAAACCATCTTGGGCACGTACTTCACATGTATGGTATGGCACAGGTGCCACTAGTGTTGCAAGTACATTGTCCTGCATATCAAACCATGCACCATCTTAGTAAGCATGCATATTTTAATGAGAAATATGTAAATATCCACATGACTGAATGGGAGTGAAACTCATCATTCTACTCTGGTTGCACAAACAATGCTGAGGCAGCAGGTATGCTGCAGGTATCACCCGTGAGAGCAGGGAGCAGGGATGCACTCAGACCAAATGTGTCAAGAGGTTAACTTGGAAGTCTTCAGCCCCAAGGGTGATGGCTCACTGGTATAGCCCATTCTGGGACCCTGGGACCTCAAAAATGGTCCTGGATTCAAACCCAGTGGAGTGCACTCCCCTGGGTTTGAAACTCCTGCCAGCCCTCTGTCAATGAGCTTGACTTGGGGCTCAGTCCAAGTTCCATTGGTTTTAAGTTTTAACATATGCCCAGATGACGAACTGAATATTTGCAATAAGAACTTAGACCCACTGACTGTAGTAATTGTATTTGTAACTCATCATACAGGCCCCCTAAAGTACCTAGTTGCTATTGGTCTGAAAGCAAGCCTGCTTCTCTATGAGTGTCATCCCTAGACTTAGCTTAAAGTTGTCATTGACATGGCATTGATGACTCCATATTTTGATGCATTAAAGGAGAGGACTTATGTTTGAGAACTCAACAGGACCTGGTGTTCTGCAGCATACCATGAATTCATAGGGTATCCTTACCCTCGGAAAGCTCCAAGATTAGAACAACACTCTTCAAGATGAAGTGTTGCAGAAAAAACTTGCCTATTGGCTTCAGAAAATTCATATGGAAACATACAAATAGCAATTTACATATTTCATGTAATGTTCAAATTCAAGCAAGCTTGAACATTTTGGTCACAACTCACTCTTACAATGAAAAACTTAGCTCAATTCAAATCTTAAAACCTTGTGCCTTCAGGATTCTTGCTAAATATCAAATACTTGGCTCCATCTACATCTTCCATAACTTGACCAATTAGAAAAACATGAATAAGGGCATCTGAGAAAGAACCAAACTTACAAGCTCTGGCAAGCCTTGCTGGGGGATGGGTGAGAGTATGCATGAATTGTTTATTTCAGCCTTGGCTAGTGAAGTCACAAGCATTGACAATATTAAGCTCCCATTTTAGAGTCCTCTCTTTTGTACCCCTTATTATGTGTGCCGTGAATCTTCAAGGTCTCTCTGATGCTAGCAAATGAAAATCAAGACCTCACAGTCTGCCAGGTAGCAAAGGTTTTTCATTTTCCTAAATCCTTGAGAATATCCTTTGTCATTCAAATTTGGAACATGTTTCAGATGTTCAGCTTTTATGCATTTTTGTAGTGGCCACACATCCTCTCTGAGCATATGTGTCAGAACTGGGTTTGTTGTGCAGTAATACTAAGGTCAGGTCAGGTTTGATCTCAAAGACTGGGTATCAGTTCACATCACTTAGCTTATTAAATATGGCAGATGTGCTGATTGATTGCTGGAGCAGCTGAATATGACTTGAGACCTGCACTATAGACCTTCGATGTGTCAGATCATTTCAGCTTCCATCAATTGCTACTTTGCTTCACAGATCTTCCAGGATTCCTTCACCACTTAGTGCAAATTTTTTGGGCAGCTCAGTTCCAAGATGAATGTTTGCAATGAGCTCATTTTGGCGCTGGGTAGAGATAGATGATTTCATTGCCCAGCAATTGCCACCTGCAGACTTGTGCATGGCAATTGTACAGTGGAGGTTTGCCTAGACAAATGGACAATTGTCTCCATGACATGAGATGTCTGAGGAGGCCAAGTATCAGATGGAAAGCTCACAGTAATGTACTGCACAAAATTTTAAGTTTACTACAACCAACAAATCACTTGGTCAAAGCACAACCATTACCTTTTTCTTGACAGTTTTCTCATGTTGCTGTGCCAATGAATTTGTGCTCTGAGAAATCAGTCAATGACTATGGTTGGAACCCATTACCTGTCTTTCAGACAGTTTTTTCTTTTGTTGCTGCATTTTGAAAAATGAAATTTGGTTCTGTAAGTGAATTGGACAGTAGAATTGGAGCTGCCTGATGATGTTAGAAATACTCAGAACACAGGCAGTGGATTCCAGTTCCAATATCCTTTTCCGTTCATTGATTACACAAACAAATGATCTTCAAATGGATTAGACAAAAAACTGACAGGCAAAGCATCCTTGAAATTTCAAGGCGCTTCCATTCAAGTATGCCAGTTCAAGCCAAGTTTTCCTGATTGACCATGGGCAATTCAGAGGCCAAATCAAATTGGGAAGCACTATTCAATTCGCATGATGTCGGCTTTATTATTCTCTCAAATCTGTACACAAATTCCGGTGGTGTTACAAGCAACAGAAATGTTGCAATTGCTCATCAGCAAGTCAACTGATAGTTGCAAAGAGAGTAAGTAATAGATGGCAATAAGTATCGTCAACACAGGGAATAACAACTTTCTCCAAAATCCTTCCCACTGCCTCAATTCTTCCAGGCCTTCAGATCCCCGAATCAATTCGCGCAAGGGCCCATGAATGAGTTTAGGTCACCACCAATAGCCCAGGCTCAGTATCTTGGTGCGAAGATCAGTGTCTCGTAAGAGTTGAGTCCGTTGTGCTGGAATCCCAAGATACGTGGCTCCCCGCTAGCTCTCTCCTCTGCACTCATCTTCTGGATCTGCGAGCACTGCGAGCCGGGGCAGGCATCATCGCAACCAAGAACCTCGGTAAACTGCTGATACACAAAAACCAAACCAAACCAAATCGTCAATATCTTTCGTAACATACCAGGAACGGTATTCATAGAAAAACCGTAAAACTCTGGCGCACACAACAAAGACTTCTGGTGCGGTGTGATGAAGCCAAAATAGAAGACTCCGCTCACAGCAAACAATACACATGGTAAAATTCATACCTGAAAGGTGTCGCCGGGGACGACGCTATGCAAGTGCAGAACCCGCGCTTCGTAGCTGCAAAGGGCTCCGAGAGCGGCAGTGGCCACTCCTGCCAGCAATCCAAAACGGGCCATACAATTTGTGTGTGAACCTAATCAGCTGCAAGGGCCAAATAATTCCTGGGGAATCCAACACAAAACTGGCATTCAAAAAAAACTCCAACAAGTTTTTCTGCTCTTCGAAGGCTGCGAGGAAACGAAAACAGACAGAAGAGAGCCAAGTGAGGTTGCAACCAGCATCCACCTTCCCCGAGCAATCTGCAGAACAGAAAAAGAAATTTCTAAGTTGAGGATGCAAAGCTTCGAAAGGAAGCAGACGCGATTAACGGATGGCTGCACCCAGTCACCCGGTCACCCGCTAACGGTTCCTTGGCAATGTCTACGGGCACATGGCCACTTCACCGGTCATGACGACTCTGTGCAATCTTTCTTGCGCGGCAACACGTCATTGTCTAGAATGCCACATGGGGACTTGTAAAGCCGCTAGATCACCCAAACTCGCAGTCTCTTTTGCCATTTTTGTTTCGCCTGAGCACTCCGCGTTTACACAAGCGGTCGTCTGGTATTGGATTTCCAGCTTTCCTGCCCGAGTCCTGACATTGCGTCCCTTATGAAACTTGCATGCCCTCAAAAGATTTGTAAAGCATTGGTGATGAGCCTGATATTGCATTAGGTCATCGTTGGGCAAGACTAGTATTGGCTTGGGTCATACCAGCATGTAGGCTAGGGACCTTGATGCCTGCCCATATCGAAGGCGGTTCTCCAATTACTAGACCAACCACCTTGGTTTCCTCTATACGAACCTACTACTAACGTTAGCCATGTCATCATTAGCCGGGCAGCTTCCACACAAATTATATTCTTTGTGGAGATGTCAATTTTTTCTTAAGAACAAAATGTTTGTGAAGGAAAAATAATTTTTTTTGCGAATATTCAAGGCTTTCTTTTGGCATGGAATCTTCAAAATTAATTAATTATTCAACGAACATTTGTTGAAGCTGCCTTAGTATATGTGTGAGATTTGCATGTTTGAGTCAGCACAGCAAGCGACCCCAGGAAGTTACCAAGGTTTTGAAGTCAACGATTTTGGTCTGGAAGAGGTGGTGCAGTTCCAGCATAAAGACTTCCCTGTGCAAAAACCACATGTGCATCATATTAAATTGTGCAAAGTGACACGGATTTGCAATTCAATGGTATAGCCCTGCATGTGGCTACGAAATGAAGAGTTTGGCAAGGACGGCAAGCAACTTGTGTCTAATTTTGCTCTACACGTTGCAGTAGGTGTTGCTTGTAGGATATGATGTCATGGGCACCACAAGAATGTTGTTAGTGCTTCTCTCTAAGGGAAGGATAGGTCACCGGTCCAGAGGAATTATGTTCTTTGGAAATTGCAAGCATGACAACGAGGGCAGTCGTCATGGAACAACATGCCCCATGGAACAACATGCCCCCACGGGACCTACCCTTGGAGGTTTGCAGGATGATTATCTTTTGTAGGGTACTTACAAATTCAAAGGAAAATTAGGTCAGGTCTTTATGTACAGGTTTTCATGTATACTGCAAGGTCCGATGGTGGCAGCATTCCCGAAATAAGGGGCCTAAGATGAATCTCGGTTTCGCATTTTGTGTAGGTGAAGGCCTTGAAACCAAAGGTGAAACCCAAGGTCAAAGGCCTAATGCCTTGCCAGCAAGCCAGCAAGGTCTTCAACATCATATAACACAATGCAAAGGGGAATGAAAGGCAAGGTGAATATTTCAAGGTAAGTATTTTTACACTTAACTTTGCAAATGTTGGAGGCACTTTATGCTTATTATGTAGGCCTTACACCTATTATGCCTTACATTGTAGGCATAAGGTCTCTCATGCACATGTAGAGTAAGCGTAATATGCTACCAAATACAAAACAAATATTCAAGGAAAGGGTTATGTAAACTTGACAAGAGTAATTATTTGACAATGATTGGGTAATTAGAATATTTTATTGATGAACAAAACTTGATAGAAAGTTAAGACTTGAGATGAGAAGCAAACTTTTTGACAACTAAATTTTTTTAATAAATTTCACTAAGTTTCCTAAAAGCTTCTATCAACTAAGCCTTTTAAATTTTTTGATTAACTAAAGTTTTATAAAAGTTTCACCAATTAAGCTTTTTACAAGGTTTTGCCAACTAAACCTTCTAAAAACTTTTGCATAAAACCTTTTGCCAACTAGACTTTTAGTTTTTTTTGCTACCTGAACCTTCTAAAACCTTCCACTAACTTAACTTCCTAAAAAACTTCTACAATATTTTAAAATAAGATTTTCTTTCAAACATATACACCTTAAGATCTATCTATAAACTTCCAAGGATTCTTACGTTGTTGGCTATATTTTCATATTAAGGTATTTTCCATTTGCATTAAAAAAATTGCCAAGTGCTTTACAAGAATGTACTCCACCTCATAAGGCAAAAAATTGCGCAAGGTAAAGCCCATGGGCAAGGGCTTTACTAGGCATAAAGACATACTCCAAATTTTCTTTCTTTTTCTCCCATGACACCCACCAAGTATCAAGGAAAAAATGAAAAATGATGAGGGCCAATTCAAAAAACAAAATGCTCACTTTAGCAGAACACACACTGAAACAGACAAACACACTCCAAACAGTGGAGGAAAAAAGACTTGCGCAACATGCCATCCAATTACACTTAAAAATTTGAAGCAAGTATTTCTGTGTAGGGTAATAGTCGTCTTGTCCCTGGAAAAGCCTTGTTTTTTTATCCTTATTTGTTCAAGAATAGGGGACCCGAAATCCAAGAGTAGTCCCTTTTGCAGTCCTTGGCTAGTAGAATTTTGCGTTTATAAATGGATGGCTACGATTCGTTTGAGAGGGGACACCTTCCCTGTAGTGTTGCTCATTTTGAGGAGCTTTACATGTAATGTGCTATCGTCTATTTGGGCACAAATTTAGTTGAGACTACAGTGCCCTTTATATAACACTAGAAAAATTCTGAAGATACTTTATGATGAGCCTAAATGTGTGTACATCATCCAAATTCACTAAGAGATTCTTTGAGTGCCCCCAGCACCCCAAAACCCTGAAATCCCTCCTTTTTTTCATAGGAGGCATATTCATGGATATAAGGTCGCCTCCAAATATGATAGGGAATTTCTCCAAGTGTTGCATGTGCGGTTGAATACCTACCTGCAAGGCAGCCGCCACGGCTTGAGTCCTGACCAACACGGTAATAAACAAATAAAAATGAAAGGAGAGAAACGTTCCTCAAAAAGGAGATCTCTTTTCTTTAACGCGGCAGACATGCAACTGGCCTCTCAACTACGCTTGCTGACGAGGCTTTCGTTTCCAAGTGGCGACAGCCCCACACTCCGCGTTTTAAGGATTACACAGCGGATGACGTGGCGAGCTCATGCACACGTTTAGTGGTCTTGACTTACGGTTGCCCGTTAACTTAATGAGCCCCGGTGACTTGGTTTAAGTCCTTGGCCTCTGGAATTGGGAAGGCCATAAAAAATATGCCACATGTCGTCATGTCTCTTGTCTATTCAGTATCTGTTGACATGTCATCTTATGGTTGGTGCGTGGGCTCTCAATCAAGAAAAGAAGTAGGTAGCCGGACTGAGGTGATTAATTCATGTAGACAACCGGAGCCTGGTTCGAACCGTGGTCATCGTGGGAGCAGCTTTAGTTTGGGTAAAAGAAAATCAACACCACACGAGGACAAAAAAAAAGTCTTGGTTGTGGTTGTATATAATAAAATCAACACCATGAGGAACAACAATGTGATGCGTGTGGATGTATTTATTTGACTTTGTCAAGATATTTTGCAAGAGCAAAAGAGTAATAAGATCTTTTTCCCATTACCAAAAAAGAAACCAGGATAATATGTAGCCAGACTTTCATGAGTTGAAATAAAAAAGGGGCTATATTCGGAAAGTTTGATCAACAAAAATCTTACCCTAGCATACCTCAAGTGAAGCAGGTCCTCCAATCACAAATGTTGAGAGCAGAAGGCCATTGGTTGATTTGAAATTTGAGGTCTTGTTTTTGATAAGAAAACTTTTTCTCACTGTGGCCTCCCCGCACAGCCCCCCCCCTCAGAGGCGGTACAGAAAAAGAGACTAGTAAAAAAGTTTGTTACTGCCCCTCTGCTACATCAGGTATATTAGTGCTTTTTCTTTCTTTGTTCCTTAAAACGTGGGGTATTTGATCACTGGCAGTACTTCAAAAGGATCTCACCAGTTGCTTCTATGGATTTGTAAGCATCACCAGGATAACTGAATATTGATTTTGGATGAGATTTAAATCATCCTCGGTTTTACATTCTCCTGAGCTTCATGTTAATGGATGGTAGTGAATTTTTTGACACATTTTGTCATTTACAAGAAAAGAAAAATGGAATTTTTTAATAAAAAATGGTGTAAATTTGACAAATTTTTCATTCAGTGAAAAAATTCCCCAAATTTTCGATATTTTATAATTTAAGAGAAAAAACCCAGAAAAAAACCTTGATGGGTGCCGGGTGATGTGAACACACATCCCTTGCCCATCTGGAAATTCTCGATCACCTTGGGTCGTCGTCTCAGGCACCTTATGGAGCACAATGGCCTATACCCCGCATGTCCTTTAAAACAAAATGGCTAATCCTATTTGGTAATTCCAGACTTCCTTGCCCACCACCAAATTCCCACACGGAAAAGTGTGCACACCGGGCTGCCCAGTTGATAAGTTACCCAGTCAAGGTCAACCACGGTTCCATTTCAGAGACTGGCTCTCATTGTACACTAAGCTAAAAGTGGTGAATCTGAGAAGCCACTCATTCATGTTCCTGTCACGCTAGAACCTTCTTTGGGTAGGGTTTTCCCCTTAGATCCAGAAACTTCCCCTGCCCAAAAGCGGAAACACAATAAACATTGAGAAATTCTAGTGTTTGCTCACCCCTCTCATAAACAGTGATTTTATTGGACATATTTTGTGAAATATTTGGAAATTTCTATTTTTGTAGTGCAAATTCGACTAATTTTGCTAATCTTTTGGGAATAGGGAAACAAAATCCTGTCCCGTTCCGCATGTCATGAAAAAGATTTTCCACCAGGTTAGGCAAATAACGTTTTCTTTAGTGGCCTAGGAGGGGAGTGCTTGGGAACCTGCCGACAAGCAAAGGAACGAAAGGAGGCGGAAAAAGCGCGTGAAAAAGCGTGGAAAAGAACGCACTAGAAAGCAAGTAGGCAGACTGGCAATAGGACACGCGCATTGAGTCGGTCCGAGCCCCCGTCGGTCTTCCGTGTTTCTACCACCACCACCATCGCTCTCCCCACTTGCTTATATCTCTTGCTGCCTACCCTGTCTCTCCTCATCATTCCTTGTCTTCTCAAGCGATTTCTGCTTATTACTCATAACCTACCACTCGCACTCCCAAATTCATTTCTTCTTGCTGCAAAAGCGTTCGCAGTTGTAAACAGCTCTTCTCTTCCACTCAGCTCTGTTCCGACTTTAACTTGATCTTTTTCGAAAAGTGGCCTTTCGGGAAATTGTGTGCGAATTCCAGGAAATTTGTACGGGAGAGTTTTTGCTGCACTTTCTGTTCCAGGATTGTCGTAGTAAGCGTTGGAACTGTCTCCGAGTTCTTGAGCGGCTTATTACTACTGGTTGTTTCCGTTTGAAGTTTGTTTCCTTATTGCAAGGAATATGGGAAGCTTGGCCAGGCTTGCACGCATCTCAGCGTGGATAGGAGCGGCGGCCTTGATGGGAATGGAGGCTAGCGTTTTATATTCTCACAACGACGACCCCTCCTCAGAATCTCGAAAGGTATTGGAATCTACTCTACGCATGCCTTTGATTTTTGTATTTTGTAAAAAGCAGTGAACAGATTCTCTCTTCTTGGCTCGAGCGTTGGCAGCGTGGTTTTTGCCCGATTGATTTATAAGAGGAGAATTCCTGGTATGAAGTCTTTGTTCAGTTGTCTCACGGTTTTGCGTTTTTCTAATTGTTTTGCAGAACTGCCATGCTCAAGAGCAAAAAACTGCAGATCAACAATGTTCCAAACATGAGAAGCAGTCGAAGCCTGTTCCAATAAAGTGCGCTCCAAAGATGGCGCCACAGTTTGATGGGCTCAATTTCTACGAGACGTTCATATCTTCTCAGAGATAGCGCATATCAGTTTGAAGAACAATTTTGGATTTCCTCAGTACGGTAGCGAAGAGAAATTCTTTCTGAAAATTTGCTATTCAGGATTTATTACATCCCTAATGTGTCGTAGATGACCCCCCTCACATTTTACACATCAGCCATATTTGTTGGTGCAGAGTCAGTAACATCTTTAGATTTGCTTCCATCATCAGCCCTTCAGATTTTACCATCTGTATTGGTTGGGATTGTACATCATTTAAAGCTGTAAATACTCATAAAACATTCTTTTCAAAAGTTTGCTTTGTGCTTCCCACACACCCATCCCTTGCCACTTCTAAATTCTATTATATCTCATTGTTTGGCCCTTTAACATTTCTCAAAACATTTCTTTTCCTTTTCAACATATCGTTGCAGTGTCTTCAGCACTCAAGGTTAGGCTTGCTACTGTGTCAATGTAAGTATTTGTGCAGTCTGGTGATTGAAGCAAAACAGGTGTGGTTATTGACTTTGACATCTCACTATGAGGGCTGTAGTATTAGTTTACTAATTTACAAAGGGTGTGGAATAGGCTTGTGTGTGGAAGTGAAGTGTCCACCTTTTGCTCCTATTTAATATTTAAGTAAAAAACCTGGGAATTCACCGGGTGGCTTTAACAAGCTCCATCATCTAATATGTATTTTTTTCATCTTCCTTGTTATTATAATTTGTTCCTATGTAAATTTTAAAGGCCAAGTTTGGTCATCCATGGCCTTCCAAGGTTAAGAGTCCATATTCTTATGGTCATAAAACATAACTTGATGTTTTGTTTAGTTAGTGATTGACATTAGGCCTTGTTTACCCATCCAATTTGATTCATTGTTTTTACTTCTAATCATTGCCCCATCCCTTTTTTAATGAATATTGTTTTGAAAGGTTTGAAGCAAAATACATCTAAGAGTTGGAGAGCATGTTACATGTGTGAAAAGGTTGAAGTGATCATGTATTAACCCAAATTATTGTGCTTTGAAAATAATAATTTAGCGTAACATGTCATCCAAGCTTTCATTTACATTTCAATAATTTTCGTGGTTTGCAAAATTTGATGTAATGATCCTACAATCACATCCCAAAACTTGCCCTCCTTCCATGTATTTGTCCTTTTGTAACATTTCAACAATGTGTTCAACATTTGGTGTCGATACAATCATTGATATGATGTTGTGATGGCATTGTAACACATTGTGATATATATTTCAATGTCATCACAATATCATATAACACTTAACCTAGAACACATTATTAAAGTGTTGTAAAACCTTAGATACTTGGAGGGGTCAAGTTTGTGATACATTCATCTATAAAGATGTAGAATCTTGGAAATTTTTCATTTGTTACATTTACAACACAATTAATAGTCAATCATTCTTGAGACTTGGGAATAGTGTTGTAAATTTGATTTGAACATTTTATAGTTCAAATCCTTGCTCTTGTTTGGATTCCTATTCCATTCGAATTCCAAATACATTCTACATAATTACAATGTACAAATTGCAAGTATTGTTAGAATGTATTTCAACACCTACAAGTTTTTTGTGAAATGGAATACATGAATTACTTGTCAAACCTTGTGGCTTGTAGACTTTTAGTCCTTCCACCTGTCAAATGTTCAATTATGGGCATTTACACTTGAACCAAAACCATTAACTATTCTTTTGTACACCACACTAAAAGGTGTTGGTTTAGTTGTGAACTTTGCCACCTTCATTTTGAATTGTTATAAGGTTATTGATAACCCACATTTTTGCATAACTAAGGTCTAAGCAACTATTGTTATATTGTCTTTTTTTGTTGGCACATAAATGTTGGCCCTATTTTCCTATATATTGTTTTGCCATTCAAATGGTCCAAAAGGGAGGACATGAATATCTTCCATGACCAACTAGCCTTCCTCACTGAACATTTCCTTCTTTCCATTACATTTGTTGCTTCTTCTAGTGATACATTTGTGCATTCATTTTTCCCATTAATTATTGCAATGGTTTTATTAGCTTTTGTTGCTTTGTGTGTAATGTTTGATGTAAGTTGGACATTTTTTTGTCCAAATTATTATTTAGTCTAGCATGATATTTTGTTACCTACGCACATTGAACATCATGGTTTCTTGAAGCCTCCTAGCCCCAATCTCAAGTTCTAATGGCGGTGTGCACTTTGGCTTGAAGAGAGGTAAACTTTCATCCTTTTTATAGTTAACCCAAGAGGATAGAAACCATGTTAGGTTTGGGTACATCATAAATACATGTTTATAGTACTAAAATTCAAGGCATATATCTAAAAATTCCTTGGGCCATACTAAGTTGAAATTTTTTGTTGTTGTGCAAATTGTTGGTTTGTTCATGTTTTGGTGCAATGAACTTGAGTTTGTTGGAATCTATTTCTTTTTTAACTTCTTGTTCTATAATGTGAAACTAAAAACGTCATGACTCAATGATAATATAAGAACTTTTTGTACTTCTCATTGTATACTTTGTTTAAGTAAAAAATGCCTAGATTTATTTTATTTTGAATTTTTTTTTCTATGACACTACAACTATTTTTAGATTTGATTGCAATTTCTTCATTTTTTATTTTTAGTTTGATTTGCAATCCTTTACTTTAGATTTCAAGATTATGGAATTGGGTTTTTAAAAAACGATTGTAATGTATCTCAAGCACACTTGTTGAAAAAATTGAGAATATAAAGAATATAAATTTGATTTTCAATTGTATTCATGTTTGTCCCGATTGTTTTTTAATGTGTTGTTTTGTTTCGGTTGGAATGTAATGTGCACAAAGTTGGGGGAAATTTGCAGGGTGTGCCTTTTAGACTACTCATAAATATTCAATATTTAGTGTCCAAAGTTAATGTTCTAAGGTATTGTGTTCAATTGGTTTAATTCCCATTTGTGCATTGGAACCCATTTATGTTTCTTGCAAATTTATGGTGAATTGTCTTTTGTTTAATCGGACCCCCAATTCCCATCACCAAACAACACCCTTTTCAATTGCATGCCATTGTTTGAAATTGCCCCAAAAAATGCCCATAACCAAACATTATAAAAAATTTCACTCCCATCTTTTGCACATTTATGGTCAGTTGTACACACTTTGTGTGTTCATTTCACCCCCTATGACCAAACATTGCTACCCATAAAGATGCATTTTATTTTTCATATTTGTTGAAATTTACACTTATGACCAAACACAAATCTCATCCATTTGGTCATGTGTTGGAATAATTTAGAACACAAGTTTTCAAAACTAATGAATGTTCAATCATAAACAATATTTTGAACAATGGAGAAGTCTCTTGTATTCATTAACCATCTTGTTCATGATACATTATATGAATGTCCAATCATTGATGGGTATATTTACCATAATTAAAAACAAGAATAAATCATTTGAGTGACAAAACCTCAAATTATAAAAAGATGCCATATTGAAAACCATCAATGCATACAACTATTCCTATCTATGAACATTTTATTAAAATGTCATTTCACATGTAACAATAATTCACTTCAACAAGTAGCGGTTGCAAATAGGGTACCATAGAAACAAAAGTACTAAAAAACTTTTGACAACAAATTTTGGCAAATATCAACAAAAACTTAGAACTATTGAACAACAACCTCCAAGCTTCCTCAAAAGTTGTTTCAAACAACAACTGAAATCAACTCAAATGCAAATTAAAGAAATAAAAATAAAGAAGAAGGTAGGAAATGTAAATTGGTTGATGGGGACAAAAAGGGAAAACTAAAATGTTGAAATAACAAAAAGTTCAAAAGCAATGTGAAAAATCAATAAAAATATGATCTTAAACCTTAATATACCCACAATTAATATTTATAAAAATGGTTAAGGTGGAGGCGAATATTTCAATTTTTAAAAAAGTGATATAATTATCAAAATATAGATCCAATAGCAATTTTCAATTTTTATCAAACATTAGGTTCAAGTTTGAACTTAATTTTTCACTTTGTGTAGTGATTTTGATTCAAATTTTTTAAGATAGATGATCGAATTAAAATTGACAATTCTTACATGCCCAACTAGATATCTAACCTTGTGGAAATTTCATTTAATGACACCTCGTGTTGACTTCACACCCAATTCTTTACATTTAATTATAAACTTCCAATTTTTAGTTATTTGAAAAAAAAATTGGTTCCACTTATTGGAAATTGACAATGGATTGATGAGAAAATATAAATGATAAAATCATTGATTTACAATGAGCTTTCCACCCAACTATAGGATCACATAGATGTTGTTATAAACATGTGATCCACCCTTGAACTTTGGCCTAATCTGAATAGGAGGTGAACACCCCCATGTACATGTTACCTACCTTAAAAGTGCATGTAGAGGCACGTGCACAAGGCCATCATTTCATGCATTGAGATATTTCACACTGAATTTAACTAAAGATATTTAAGTAAACTTACTTAACATATTTCATAGTCCCAAAAATATGCACATGTAATACAAATATCTCAAGTAATTATAACTTGGTAAGAAGTTGATATCCAACACCCATAGTCAACAAGTTCTATCAAGTTATGCACTTAATCACACCTATCAAGTGTTGGAAATATTCATGTTTGTCAATAGAAAGTCCCTTGATCAAAACATTTGCAACCATATTCTCTAAGTTGCAATACTCCAACTTAACAAAGCCTTTTTCAATACTTTTTTGCACCAAATGATGAATTTCGATACGCTTCATGCGATCATGAAAAATTAGGTTTTTTAATAAAAATATGCAACTTTGATTGTTGTGATATTTGACAATGGGTTTCATTTGTGGAACATTAATGTTTTCAAAAAGTGATGAAAACCACATTGCTTGCCTTGTTGCTTGTGAAATTGCCATATATTCAACTTTTGTTGATGACATAACAATAGAGGTTTGCTTATTATTATTCCAATTGATAGCATCATTTCCCAATATGAACACATAATCTAATGTGGATTTGCAATCATCCATATTGTCAACCCAATTTCCATCACAATAGGCACACATTTGTATGTTTCCATAAACAATATCATAATCCCCAATATTGGGACATTATAACTTTAGTAAACATCCATTTTGGAATACACTTGGCCCATATTATTTTTGTTAATTCCTTGGCTATGATAAATGTTCCTTTCAAAACATGCTTGGCCCTCCATGTTCAAGTTGGGTCCTTAGTCATGGCTTAGGTTTCGTTTGAAACGCCTAGCCTTGGCTATGGCTTACATTCCTATTAGAATGTGCATGGCCCCAATTATGGTTTACATTCTAGTCAAAATGCACTTAGCCTTTCATGCTCCTTTCAAAACTTTAGTTGTGGTTTACATTTTTGTCAAAATGTGCTTAACCTTTCATGTTCCTTTTGAAACCTTAGTTATGGTTTATATTCTTGTCAAAATGCATCTAGCCTTCTATGTTTTGTTTGGAACCTTAATTATGGTTTATGTTTCCATTGAAACCTGTAGGCATCGACAATGATTAACATTTTTGTCAGAATGCACCTTGCCCATAATAACATCCTTGATGTTTTTTTTAAAACACATACCAAAATCCATTGTGCCTTTGAAATAATGGAAATTCTTTTTCGTTGCAATCCAATGCGATTGTTCAAAATTAATCATAAATTGATTCACAACCCCCATTGTTGTGTAATATCAAGTCTTGTGCATACCATTACATAAACGGGACTTCCAATATCATTTCAAAACATGATAACCCACATTGTTTCCAAGTCTACATCATTTTGAGGATTCATATCCTTTGAAAAATTGCAATTAATCATAAAGGTAATTCGCACTAGCTTATTTTTAACCATTCCAAATTGTTTCAATATACCTCCAATATATTTGTTTTGGTTCAAATAAATTGTTCAATTTTGTATCCTTAAACAATATTGGACTTCACCTAGATCCACCGTTTCAAAAAAATTCAAGAGATTATCCTTTGTCCCCTTTAACAAAATCAAGTCATTAGAAGGCAAAATCAAATCATCAATGTACAAAGTTATGATCACAAAAAAAAAATCTTGAACTTTTAAAAAATAAACATTATGATCAACAAAGTTCCTTTCAAATTCTTGAGATAAGAAATATGCATTAATCTTATGGTTCCATTCACGAGAAGATTACTTCAAACTATACAAGGATTTTTGTAATTTACATACCATATTATTTTTACCCTTGACCATAAAGCCCTCTAGCTATTACATATATATCTCCTCTAAAATATTTCCATTCAAAAAGGCAATTTTAACATCCATTTGATGCACCTCAAGATCTTCAATGGTTGCAATTGTAAGCACAAATCAGATTGATTTCATTTTTATAATAAAGGAAAATGTTTCATTGAAATCAATACCTTCAACTTATGTAAATCCACTAACCACCAAATCTGCCTCATGCCTTACTAAGAACCATTGACATTATATTTGATCTTGAAGATCCATTTGCAATTCATTGGTTTGCGATCAAGTGGAAAAAAAGTAAGTATCCAAGTCTTATTGTCTTGTGAAGATTGAAATTTAGAATCCATGACCTTTTTCCAATGTTGTGAATCTTCACCATTCAAAGCTTCCACAAAAGAATGGGGTTCATCAACATCAACATAGAAAACACATGAAGAATTCATATTTTCTTTAACCATTGTTGGATTTTTTTGCATTTGTTGAGGAATTCTTTCAACCTCCATCTTTGGCTCTTGATTTAAAATCACATGTTCTGATCTAGAATCAAATTTTGAAACCATTATTTCCTCATTAAATTTTTTGGATTCATCAAAGACAACATCACAACCAATGATAACATATTGGTTTATAGGGTTGTATAATATGTACCCCTTAGTTTCTTCACAATAGCCAATACATATGCATTTGACACCTTTGGAATCTAACTTTGTCCTTGCTTCCTTCAACACATGAGCAAATGTGACACAACAAAAAACATGAAAATGACTTATGGAAGGTCTATATCCACACCAACCTTTTCTCATGTCATGTTGAAAATTGACTTGGTAGGAATTCAATTTTAGATATATGTTGCAGTTACCAATGCTTTTGCCCAAAATCTATGATCCAATTTCATATGTTGTAACATACATCACGCATTTTCAACAAATGTTTGATTTTTCCTTTTAGCTCCACCATTTTGTTGTGGCATGTATAGAATGGTTGTCTATTTCACAATGCCATTATTTTTGTAGATTGCATTGAAATTCTTGATATTCCCCACCTCCATTACATTTAATTGCCTTGATTTTCTTTCCAATTTGGTTTTTGAACTACCATAGCTTTGAAAACCTTAGGCTTGTCAAGCACACCAAATTTAATTTTCATGGTATAAAAAAATGTTTCTTTAAAAAAATCATCAATGAAGTTAAAAAAAACTTTGCCCCTCCATGAAATGCTCTTGTTATGGGACCACATAGGTTTCCTTTGCATGAGAACCCCCACTCAAAGGAAATGAGGTATGATGGTGTTTACCATACATACATCCATCACAAAAGTTCAAGTCATGATTTTCATTGAGATCCATGCCTTCAATAAGGTTATTTTTGTCCATGGTCGTTAAAAGCTTGCATAAAAACATGTTTGAATTTCTAATGCCACAAGTCATTCCTTTTAATCTTGGTGTTACATGTTGCAACCAAGGATTGAACAATTCCAATCAACTTATATAACCTTCTTTTTTGAATAACTTCAACAATCACCTTGTTTGAATTGGAAGACTTTAATCAACATTTGGTGGTTTTAAATTCCACCTTGAAGCCTTGCTCTTTTAATTGACTAATTGATAATAGATTCTTTGCCAATTCTGAGACATACAACACATCTCCAATACATTTGAAAATCCCATTTGGCAAGTTGAAAAGAATGATGTATTTTCTACATACATCAAGTGTATTGTTGTCTTCAAAATATACTTTATGACTCCAAATAAACTCTTCAAAGGTTGAAAATACTTCCTTTTGAAGGGCCAAATGTTGTGAAGCTCTATAATCAATAAACCATGCATCCTTGAAAATTGTAGAAATAGATAAAACAATCACAAGAAGTTTAATTTTGATTATTATGATTATTTGTGAAAAACCTTCAAATTTGTTTTTCTTCTTGAATAAGCAATGTTCAAAAATGCCTCCAAGAACAATTTCTTCAAATTCAACTTTTAGTGACAATAATTCTCTTAATGTGATCACTCACAAAACTTTTTCATGCAAGAGAAATTCCATCTTCAACTACCATGTAAGAAAGTTATTGTCATTCAACTTCTCAATACTTTGAGCATCAAAAGTGGATGTCATGATTTTGAGGAAAAGAATGCTAAAAATTAAAACACCTAGAGCTTTGAAACTTTTAACAAAATGCTAGAAAAAACACACATACACACACACCCAATGTTTCAAAACTTTCAAAAACTCTAGAAAACAATTTCAATCACTTTTTCCCTCAAAAGTAACCATGCTCTATTACCATGTCAAAAACTTGACAATGAATTGATAAAAATATAGAGACAATAAAAACATTGATTTACAATGAACTCTCCACCCAACCTTAGGATGACATAGATGTTGTTTCAAACTCGTGATCCATTCTTGAGCTCTAACTTAATCTAAATAAAAAATGAACACTCCATGCAAATGTTACCTATCCTAGAATTGCATGCAAAAATATATGCACAAGGCCGTCAACTTGTGCATTGAGATATTTCACACTAAACTTAAACTAGAGATATTTAAGTAAACTTACATAACATATTTTATAGGGCCAAAAATATGTGCATGTAACACAAATATCTCTAGTAACTACAACTTGGTAAAAGTAACTTAAGTAAGTTATAAAAAGTTGATATCCAACACCACCTACCTACACCTGCCCTCATATTGAAAATTTTCTAGGTATTAGCATTATACAACCAATAAAAAATGATCGCCTGCACAAGAAGTACAACCACCTACAACCTTTTTAAAATACATTTATAAACTCCCAATTTTCAGTTCTTTGAACAAATAAACTGGTTCCACCAACCTACACCTACCCTGAGATTGAAGATTTTCTAAGTATTAGCATTATACAACCAATAAAAATGATCACCTGCCTAAGAAGTACAACTACCTACGACCTTTAAAAAAAAGTGAGATGTGCATTGTGCATGCCAAGGAAAAAAAAGACGAGCTTAGGTGCATGAGACCCAACACCTGTTAAAAAATTGATACAGAGGCCAGTTTTGATTCTTGCAAAAGGCTTGTTTTGGTTCCAGTTCTGATCAGACAAGAGGCCAGTTCTAAGTCTGGTTCTTTTTTGCCCTTGACTAACCTATGGTTGGAAGCAGTGTTGGGTGATTCTTGACTTTTAAGAAGGACCTTTGATTCTGGTTCTGAAAAATAAATTCAAATTGTCTCAATTCTGGTTTCACACAGAAATAGAAGTGAAATCCAGTTTCAGGTTTGATTCTTCAAAGAAATAATTCTGATTTTGGATTTTGAAAATCAATTGTGGATTTAGCTATTTATTAGGCGTTAGCTACTTATGGTGATAAGCCAGAGATAGCAAAGCAACCATGCATCTATGGATGTCATTCAAAAGCTGCTTTAAAGAGGCTACGCTTAGACTGCAATGTAATCCGAGGCAATATGCCAGGCTATGAAATTTGTGAAGCAACATGAAAGAAACGCTTTCTTTTGGGTGGTCCCATTAAAGTAGAGATGTTACCCAGTATTGGTATGCATGCTAAACGTATGTAAGTTGGAAAGGTACCACGCAAGATTGGTAACCCTTTTCATATTCTGATGCAGGTAATTTGGGGGACTATGCTAATCCTCCAGCGACCTTTCATTGAAAGCAGAACGAGCAGGCTTCTCCTCCATGATATAAATAAGTTCTATAGGCATCACATAGTTTCCCAAGGCATGCTTGACTGGATATCTGAAGAAGCTAAACAGTTATTTCATTCCTTCAACCTGAATCAAATGCAGAATTTCTTGAAAGTCCAACAAGGGGTAACTTCCAGGAAATTTTTAACTAATCGAAACTGATATACTACTGCCTAGTAGCTGAGTATGAATCATAGAGGGCAGAACCAAAACATCTCCCAGTAAAAGGGCTGAAGGCAGGAATAGCTAGCTGCCTTGGGTGAAGCAGAACTACACTGGTACCCTGGTAAAAATCAGTGTTGTTTAGTTCTTGATTTTGAAAGGAACCCTTGATTTTGGTTTTTAGTTTTATTTTTATTTCATAGAGCCTTCGGTGTGAATAAGTTTTTAGATTTACAAAATTTAGATTTCAAAAACTTCCCAAGTTTTTAAAGCTTGATCTAGGTTAAGAAGCAATTCAGTTCCATTTACATTGCATCAAACAAAAGTTAATAACCTACATAAATATTTACTCACATTCATGAGGAGTGAGATATTAAATGCAAGAGAAACTTGGAGAGATATGCAATAAAAAAAACCTGCAAACCAATGAAACAAGGCATCAAACCCATGTTTTTTACCCATTTGAAAAGGGGTGGCAGGTTTCTTTAAGAGAAGGGGTGCACTTTTAAAAAGCTTTGGTGCATATATTTTCAAAGAACCTGAACTTGTTGAACAAGGATATAAATCCAGTTTAGATCTCGATTTCAATTTTCAAAAGAGACAGTTTGAAATCTAGTTTTCTCAAATTTTTGGTCTTCTGTTTGGATACCTCAAAATCTAACCTAAAACCTGAACCTGCCAATACCGATAAAAACCCCAAATATTTTGGGGTTGTTTCTAAACATTATATATATCTCATCCCTAAATTAAATCAGATCTTTGAGTTCCCAACATTTTCTCCATTAAATACTAGTTCTAGGAGGCCTTGCTCAAGAAGGTGAAGGTACCAATGTACCAATGGAACTTCAAAGCGCTAGAGAGCCCTCCTCTTTCTGGTTTGGTTACTTTTCTTTATCAAAAAAATTCAATTACATTACGAAGGATGCAAGCATCCTCCAACTTAAGTCAGGCAATAGCGGTAGGTCTAGCTACTTACAGACTTCCACCCCTTCAAAACACACCCCCATCACCACAGCTGACCTCTTTCAAGCAGTCAGTTGTTGAGACAGAGAGATTTTGACATCTAATATGTGTTAGTTTCACGTCTTGTAAATCATCCTTTTCATTTTTCTTTTTCTCTCTTCTACGTGTTTTGGATCTGCAATGTGTTTATTAATAAAGTTTTGCAGCATTAACAAATGTAAGTGCTGATTCACCCTGGCCAGAATATCCACCCACACAAGCATGGAAAATAAGTTACAAAATATGTAACAACCTCCATGATGATTCTTCCTAGTGTAGTTGAAGGCACCTTATTGAATGAAATCTATAAGTGAGCATTACAAAAAGTGAAATGCCCATGTTAGCTTTTAATTTTTTTATCATGATACCCAGTGGCTACCCAGCTAGTACCCAACCATGTATCAATGTGATGGGAAAATTCCCTTGGGCTGGGTGTTCCCAAAATAATGGGCAATCAGCCTCTGGCCTCCAGCCTTGGGGGTCTGTTATTTGGGGAACACCCGGCCCTAGGCCTGTAGCTATTATCTACAACAAAAGACTCAAAGAGTAGAAAGTCTAGATTTGTTCTGTTCTTAATGCCTGTTTTACGTTAAGTCGGAGCCCAAGAAATCTCCAGCCCACCTTATCCCACTCACTGTGACTTCTTGAAGCAACTGGAGTCCATATATTTTATTTTAGTGACCTAAGATCAATTGGTCTTATGGGCCCAAGACAAAACCCCTTCCTTATGTACTTGAAGCTAACTTCCTCCCTTCCACATCTTGAGAGATAGTTTCCAACTAATGCCTAATCTTGCAAAAATATTTGTATTTAGGTCAATGAGACAACTTTTGTGTTTAGATTCCATTTCCATGGTTTGGTCCAAGAATTTGTTACCATAATAATCACCTTTAGGTGAACATTGCATTCTTCGTCTCTTCAGCTTGCGTGTTGGTAAAGCCAATTGGTCCAGTTTGGAACCATCAGCCCATATGAATTTCCCATTTCAAATTGGGTTGCTCTTTGCGACCTAAAATCAAGTTAGCCTACACACCAAACTCAACTTCAGGAAATAGTTCCTGGATTCCGAACTCATGATGCATGACAATGACCCAATGCATATTTGGCACTGACAAAGTGATAAGTCATATGTTTCTTCTCATTAGGTAAACATGGGCCAAAACCAATACATTATTGTATGTTGGTTGGAGGAGAATCAGGATCCCCTGAACATTAATTGTGAGGAAACTTCAAAGGAATGTGTATTTGGAAGAAAATTTCAAAGGTTGTTGAACAAGAAACTCAAACAATTGATCCAAAGAAAAAATGGACATAATTGATGAATTGTGATCCACCAAAGTGCTTTCAAAATCAAGGGTCAATACATCTTTTTAATTGAATCTTTATATTACAGCAAAGAAAATAAGGCTTTTTTTTGGGGCACATATACCAAATATACATAGGCCCATCACTGAACATAGGCTTACAACCAAACATTCATTTAGTGCTAGGGGTTGCTGGTTATGGAACATACACAATTGTATGGGTGTTTTAAATTTTGCCTATGACCAAAATGTTTGGATACGAAGAATCGTGTTCTGAAAATTTTTGGCATATGACAAAGATGTGATTTTTATGTTTGATCATAAGCACAAATTTAGTCATATTTGCACACCTTCTTGTTGCTTTAAAGTGTGAAAGTAGTTGGTGATGGGGGGAAAGATGACCATAAAATTGAAAATAGTTGAATATCAACAAGCACAAGAGGGTTTCTTTTTGTGTTTGGTTTTGGGAGTGCAATAGGTTTGTTTACAAAATCCCATGTTTGCGCTAGCAAAATAGAGTTTGGTGATATGCTCTAGCATGAACAACAAAATGAGGAGAACATATCTCAGTAGGCAAGGGCAAACAAGTGGTTGTTTTAAGTGTTTGCTTTAGGGGATGACTAACCCAAATTTATACAACAATATGTTGCAATAGGTGTTTTATTACTGGCAAAATAAAAAAATAAAAAATGGAGTTCAGGGTTTCAATTGTTAGAAGTTTACAACTATAGGGAAAATTTTGCCAGATTGCTAAATTTGCTTTCTGTAAGGAGCCAGAAGTGTAAAAGAATTAAAATTATTGTGCTTCATATTTAGTTTATAGTCAGATTTGACTAAATCTTCCTAGGGATGTCGCCACTTTTTTAAACATCTTAAGTGGAGAATGGCAACTCAGGCTGCATAAAAAAATTCTCAAAGGAACCCACTGGACCCTCACTTGCAAGGATTTACCCAACTTCGCAACCCTCTTTCAAGAACTAATCATGAATTAATTGAAGCAACCAAGTAGAGGCATGGCCTAACTAAAATGAGACATGGGATTTGAGAACCTAAAGCTGAAATACGCAGTGTTGTAAAGATACACAGAACCAGCATATGATTGGGCATTATTATGAAAAAAAACAGGTTCTGACTCATACTTTATCTTCAAAGCTTGGGATGAAGCTAATTATGTACAACAAATTTTGATAGGCTTGCAAACATCTCATATCCACTTTCTTCATTCTATATGCCAGAAGAAAAAGGTAGATTTGATGTGGGTGTAGTGAATAATTATGAACTTGATAGTTGCATGTTTTAGGTGGAAAGTGTGGTGTCCCATTATGCTTTACACTATCATCATTCTACTATTTACATTAGAAAATGGGTTGGGAAATTGGAAACGCCTTGGTTGGGAATCCTGTCATCATTCTAGTATATACAATTAGACAATGGCTTGGGAAATTGGAAATTCCTTGGTTGGGAATCCTGTTCCTTCTATGAAGAGTCTAATTATTAAATGCAAATTGCTAATGCAAATGTCGGAAGACAAGTGACATGTCTCTACTTTTGTGAGCGCACATTATTGGCCATCCACACATTGGCTAGACTCTTACAATTTTCTACATATTACATGGGGTCACCTCATGAGTTTCCTCACTCATTGTATGGCTTGCTTTCCGCCTTAGAGATTGATAAATGTTGCTAGTGCTTGTGGACTATGGATCCAATAGAGCTTGCACGTATCCTTTTTGATCTAGGTTTAAGGAAACAATTATGGACAGTTAAGATCTTGAAGAATTTGTTGTAGACAAAATATTTGGTGCGTTATCATATACCTATCAATGTGGGCTAGGAAACAATTCTCTCCCTTCCCTTTCAAACCTGCCCTCAAAAAATGGGCACCCTGGAGTCATAAAAACTGCATGGTTTGTTTGTTTTGTGTGTTGTTGCAGGTAGCCTTAGAGAGCATAAGACATTGACATGTGTTTCAAAAGAAAGTAATGCCCTTGGAGTTGGGCATTTTGTTTTCAAAAAGCAGAGCGTTTTTTTCCCCTGTGTTACCCTGCAGGTGCCCAGTGGGTATCATGGGATTTTAAAAAAAACCAAGATGGTTTTCACACCATCTAAAGGCCTTGGGGGCAGGTTTGTTGGGAATTGGGTCCAGGCTCAGCTCCAGCCTCCACCTTGTGGGGCCCTTATTCCCATAAAGCCTACCCCACTGGCTTTACCCTACACTAAAGTATTTGCCAGCTAGGTACAGCACAATCTGCAATATGATTTCCATTTAGCATTTAGTTGCCAAAGGAAAAAATGCCAATTGCTAAATGAAGGTTGTAACTGGTAAGGGAATAATTTGAGTGTGAACTACCATCAGTTGCCACCTGCTTGTATATTGCTGATTGCTTGCATTCAGGAGTGATATGTTTCTATGGCCTCAAGTCTTGAATAGTTTAGGTATGGGTCCTCAACCCCAACCTCTCTCCTAAACAAACCAGTGAATGATCAATCAGCCCAGAAGTCATTGGTCATGGACTCCTCTATGTGGGTCACAAGAGAGCTTTCTTCTATAGGTGTACTGGGTCCAGTTTTCCTTGAGCTACTACTTACCCAATCATGCCTTGCCAATCATCATTTGCTCAAAAGCCAGGAACCGAAACAGGAACCTTTGCATCAAAGCTTTCTACAGTGACAAGGGGAGGAGCAGGAGTGGGGTAGGACAAGACAAGACATGATAACTGAAAGAGCCATGATTGTGAAGTACAGTTGAACTGCCACTGGCCTGCCAGACCCAAGGCCACTTCATAAAATAGCTCTAATTGTTCCCGAAAAGTATGTTGGTAGTCCCCCCAGAAATTTGGAAAGAAAAATGTTAGAGTTTCATATTGTAAGAGTCTGACTATGGGTGATTTCAGAAAATCCATTATTAGTAATTTTGGGTCAATTCTAAACCAATCACCAAAAAATCCAGAAAACCCATGTAGTCCTATACAAAGTGTTGTTGATGGTCATACCAATGTGTCCAATGTTGTGTTTGAGTGTTGTATTCTTGCTGTAAACATGAGAAGTGTGTTTGTAATTAACTTCTAATCTAAGATGGATGAATTCCAATTCCTGTGTGCAAGGGTTGTTTGTGCATAGGAGTTTTTTTTGCCACCAACCAAAGAAGCTTTTCTGCAATGATCTCACAGCAGTCTCTATCTCCTGACTTTTCTCTTTTGTTGCTGAAGTCATACAGCTATGTCACTCAGAATAATTGGCATAAAACATGATGTAATATGACATGACTCCAAATTCTGAGAGTATTTGTGGTTGTCCATGAGGCGGCTTGGATGGAGGACAATTTCTGGTGGTATTATTGGCTTGGGTGTAGCTTATGTTGCAGACTTCACCTCTCACTCATTTCATGATTTTGGGGTGGACCTGTTTTGAACTTTCATATGAAATGTATTTAGTTTTTTTGGAATACACCTTTTTGTTTAGAAAAACTATTATCGAGAGCTTATTCCTCTTTTATGTTCTATGATAAATTAATGTCAAATTTTGATAATACCTATGCAAACACTCAAGCATCTGTGAGTAGATTACCATCTTCAGAGGGCTGTAGTGATAAGCTTTTGGAGGTATGTAATATTAATGCCACCATCTATCCCAGGTAGGGTTAAGGTGCCCACAAGCCTGAAAATGACAATTTCAACCTCTCTTGCCCTAGTTTGGCCTTTACAACAAGTTTTTTCTCAAAATAAATTTCACAAAAGAGCAAAACTTTGTCATTGAAAAAGTCACAGGTCTGGTGGCCGGCCACTCAAGAAAGGGGCATACAGAGTAAAGGACTACACTGGTCCTTCCACTTAGAGGCTTTGTTCATATACTTAGTCATGAGTTTGAACAGTGGTTTAGAAATTTAGAATCAGCATCTTCTCAATTGACCTCTGGAAAGCTTTGTAGTTTGTACTTTGGTGAATTACCCCTTTGAATGCCCTTCAGAAGGGGCTTATATGTAGCTCCATGTCTAGTGGGAGGTCCTCCTTTATTACTTGCAGGTTCTAGTCATTCTTGTAGGCTTGTAAGTTCTCAACTCCAAAATAACTAAACCATGACTGTTCCCAAAAGAATGAACCCTGTTTGTTATTTTGTACATATCTATGCTACTCTTAGTTTTTGGACTCCAAAATGGCCATTCTTCATGTTGACAACTTAAGCTCTTGTTTCTTGCTGATGTTAGTGAACCCAGTAGATCTTTCAAGAAAAATAAATTATGGTTCAATTTCAACTAAGATCACAAGAAATCTCTAGCGACCACCTGGATGACACAACTCATTCCATTTTATTTTTTGGGAGGGTGGGGGGTGGAGATACAAAATTTGTTTCTTCCAAGCAGAAATTTATACTCCACCACAAGTTAAAATGACCACAATCTGAGTATATTTCATCCAAGCACAACTTAATCCATTCACATGCCATTTGTATTACCATAGGTTGTTGCCGAGCAGGTCCAGTAATTTTGATGTAAAATATTTTATAAAATTTCTCCCAAAACTCCGGGCATAATCATTTAGAAATCATGAAGGTGTACTGTTTACTTATTAAGTACACATCAATAGAATTTCACAATTCCTGAATTATTTTACTCATAGTTATTTAGTGTGGAACTTGCTAGGTTACTATATGGTCTTCTGAACTAGAATGTAAGGTCTATTACGGCTGTGGCAAATGATCTTTGCAAACAGTGATGCTTTGTTTTAGTAACAAAATTTCATTGGCAAATTTTTGTCAATAATCTTGAGTTTGCTGTGTCAAAATATGTTCATAAATTTTATGTAGTTAACAACAGGTCTCAATGTTTTCATACCCAAATATGGCATATGAAATATCAGCAAAAAATCCTCCAAATTAAAAAAAAATTGTCCAGAAATTATACCACTGTAGTAAGACTATGAGCCTTGGGGTGTTAAAACACATGGCATAAGCTATGTATATACATTTCAGATATGCCATTTAATTTCCCAGTTTATCAGTTTAGTGAAGTATTATTTTACATTGTCAATATTTTTTGAATAAACCAGATACTTACAGTTGAGGTTAGGTGCATGAAACAGCCAACTTCCACATAATCTTATTTAGATAAATAGAGGACTACTACAAGGGAAAGAAATTAAGGTCAGAACTCAGAACACCATTGTCTCATGCCATTCCCTTAATTAAAACTAAGTGTTCTTCCTTGCTCCTGGGAACCCATTTAGATAACTGAATTTTGGTTCCATGAGTCCTGCCTTGAAGTTGAGGTGGTGGTTATATAAAGCTGGCAATTTTCTTTCTCATAATACTTATCATACAACATCTCTTTGTTTATATGTCTCCACAACCTTGGCATTTCTCATAGGGTTTGGATGAGAGTTTAATTGGGCCTCCTTAAAGAATGAAAATAGTCCATGCAACTAATTCATGTCAATGAAAACCTGAAAAAGGATTTCCAATGGTCAAAACGATTTTAAAAACATGTTCTTTGAATTTTTTGTGGCAAATATTTGCCATTTTGAGAAAAATATTTTGCAGAAAATATATTCTGTCACAAATTCCCTGCTTACAAGGAAAGATTCAATTAAAAAAAATTCGCCAAAAATTGCCTACAATATGAAAGGGTGTTTAAAGCTTTTCTACTTTCATATTTTGAATATCGCCCAAATTTGGCTAAATACAGTTGTTATCAACGATTGCCATTTGAGCAACATGACAAAATTGGAAAGAAAAACACTGTAATTAATAAAAGGTGAGGTGGGTAATTAGGCGCAGAAGAAGAGACATTGTTTCCATTGGGTAAGGTTCTAGCAAGTTTGTTTAGCTCACACTAAGCCGCTGCCTTCAACATGACACGTGGTAGAAGCAAGCCGATTCCCTGGCGGAATCAGTAGGCTTTCAGGGCCTACGAATAGACCTCCACGTGGTGAGCGTGTTGGCGGTCTGTGACCGGCGGCAGCCCGTGCGCCTCATTTGTTTCCGGTGGTGGTGGCAAGGGACGGAAACTGCAGTTTCAAGTTTAAACTTACCAACTAAATTAAGCATTTATTACCATACCCATTTCTTTTACCAACCCAACTGCGAGCCCTTTATTTTGGTGGTGTCACTTTGTTTTTCCTCCTTTGGCTTTCTTTTGGGCCCCCCGGAAAAAAAAAGTATCTTTTAAATTCTTTTACTGATTCTTTTCACAGCCGGTTGGTTTCCTTTTATTTTCTTTTTCTCACAAACCCCCACCCCTTCAGTTACCGCAGGTGTGGCTAGAGTTTAAAAGGACCTGAATTTGAGAAGTAGGGCTCGTACTGTCCCCTCTCTCTAGTCACTATTTTTTTCTGTAATTTCTTTTCGCCTTCTTCTTCTTCTTCTTCTGCGCCTCGCCTGACCTCGCCCGGCGCCTACGTCTCTCTCTCTCCAGCCTTCTGCACAGCAGTTTGCAAACGTCCGCGCTGCGTCCCTCCCGCGAGGCGAACGCTTGCACACTCGCTCGCAGCTTCGTGCTCCTGTAGCAGCGCTTCATCGTACACCTTCCTTCTGCTCGTAAAGCTCTTGTCTTTTCCACTTTTTCCTACTGTTTGCACCCTCATACCTCCTCCCCCGACTGAATCTCCAGCTCAACTCATCTCAAGTTGTGTTCTGCGCCTTTGGATTGGCTACTACAGAGCGGTTCCTTCTCGTTGCGCAGCTCAGAGGACAGGAGAATGCAAGGATCTGGGTTGCGAGTGCGGGAATTTTTTCGGGAAGTGGAGAAGAAGTGTTTGGCTTGATGGTTTTTTTTCCTTTTTCTACCCCCGCTGCGGAGCTTGTATACGACCTAAGGGTTTGGCTTGACAACTTTGCCGTGACAGCTCGATTGCGGAAACGAGAGAGTGGGATGGGAATAGATTGGGAAGGGATTGGTGGAAGTCTTGTGTGAAAAGCTTGCTTGCACGGATCAAAGCTCTGCTCCCCGGATGAGGTGAGAGAGACATGGCGTATCGAACAAGGTGAGAAAGCTTACCCTAAGAGACGAAGGCATCGGGACAGGAGAGAGAGAGGGAGAGGGAGAGAGAGAGGCGTACTTCATTGCAAATGGATGAGGTACAGTGGGTTGGAAGAAGAAGAAGCATCACCCGCTGATGCAGAACAACAAGGATCACATGCATGTGTACGCACGGCCATCAGGGTTGCTACAGAACGGCCATGGCGTCGCATCATCTCCACCAGGATCACCATCTCCCCGCATCATCCGCAATGCCAGAAGCAGCACGGGTGGAGGAGGACACACACGGAGCGCCGCCAGGATGGTGCACACCGGCAGCGGAGCTCTTTCACAGGGCCCGCCGCGCACTTTCTTACAGAAGCTCACAATTTCATTGCTCACCTTCTTTCTGAGACGCCCTGGGGTTCTCCTCCTAGCGCCCTTCATTTATTTCACCGGTATGGTGTTGTACATCGGAGGCTCCTCCATGGAGCTTCCTAGGTTTCAACCTCGCCATATCCCCGGTTCCTACTACCGCAGCGACGAAGTTTTCAGGAATCTCTGGCCCGCCATGCAACGAGCCGATGTCTCTACTGCACATGGGGTAGGCCATCTCTCTCTCTCTCTCTCTCTCTCTCTCTCTCTCTCTCACTCATCTTTTTCCCCGTCTCCCATCTTCTTCTCACATTCAAGACATTCCAATTGCTTCCCTTACAAATGGCAACTCCAGGATTGCTAAAGGACCTGACTTTGACATCTTTCTGTCATGGTTTTCTCCTTCTCCTGTCTTCTTGTTGCACTCAAGAAATTCCAATTGCTTCCCTTACAATTAGCAACTCTGGGATTGCTGAAGGACCTGAGCATGACATCTTTCTGTCTTCTTTTTCTCCTTCTTCTCCCAGTTTCTCCTCACATTCATGGAATTCTAGTTGCTTACCTTATGAACAGCAACTCTGGGATTGCTAAAGGACCTGAGCATGACATCTTTCTGTCATCTTTTTCTCCTTCTTCTCCCAGTTTCTCCTCACATTCATGCAATTCCAGTTGCTTACCTTACGAACAGCAACTCTGGGATTGCTAAAGAACCTGACTTTGTCCTTGTTCTCCCATCTTCTTGTCACACTCAATGAATTCCAATTGCTTATGTTACAAATAGCAACCCCAGGATTGCTAAAGGACTTGACTTTGACATCTTTCATGTCTATTGTGTTCTCTTTCAAGATGTGAAAGGCAAGGTTTTTACATGTACTAACTGCAATTTTTCTGTTGTGGATTGCACATTTGGAGAAGGGGGGGTGGGGGGGGTTTGTGTGCCCAGTGTTGATCATCAATGTTACCTTGATTATATATCTGATTTGCATTTTGGCTGCAAAACTTGCAACATCTTTTATGGAAAAATCTTTCTACCTTCATTTTTTTCTGAGAGAGTGCATATCTGAAACCCTTTTGAAATTTTAGAGTTTTTTGTATAGGGGAAGTCCTCATCCTGAGGGACTCCATGATATGAGGCCATGCTTGTGAGGGTGGTAGCCCAAGCAGGTGGTGCTGAATTCTCCAGGAAGTCAGAATCCCCTTCAGAAAAACTGTGGAATTTTTCTTGGAATTTGGAGCTTATGGCAAATCCCAGGGACCTTACAGGGCTCCCAAGGGTATAATGCAGAAGGCATGGGGGGCTCTGATTCTGCATCAGAACCCACCCTAGAAATACACTTGACAAAATTTCCATGGTTTTTACTTGTAATTGTGTAATCCACTGTATAATGTTGATCCCTTACTATTTTAAGTTCTTTTGTTTAGAAGCTTATTCAGGATTGTTGCAGATGGACTGTTGTTAGCTGTTGACTTACCATAGAAATGAAAGGCAGAGTTATCATGATGGTAGAGAAGGTTGGGAGAATGATTTTTGGTGTTGTGTGTGTAGGCTGGATTTAGAGTGTTGAAAGAGGACTCAATGGGTCATGGACGACAGGTATTGGCAGCATGGGAGTATCCTAAGGAGGGTATGGGCTACAGGCCCTGCCTTCATGATCTACATCATGACTCCTTTGAAGGTGGTAGCATTTTTTGTCTCTTCTTGATCCATTGAGATTTTGTGTTCTAATAGTGCAAAGCAGATCAAGAAATGTGTTACATCATGGATACACTGCTTATTGTACAAGGGGTGGTTGTACAGTTGAATACAGAGGTTGAAATCCTGGACACTGTATGACTGGAACATAATGTGGGGGTCTATGTGGGTGTTTGCAATGGTTCAGGTTTGCCTCTGTCCAATGGGTACATACTGGTAGAGGCAAATGGTGGCCTCAACCAGCAACGCTCCACGGTATATGTCCTTTTCATCCTATCTTGCATGCTTTAGAACATGTTAGACAGTGAGTGTGAAAGCACAAACTAATATTTTCTGAGGCTCATTTGTCATGATGGTTACTGTGTACAATTTCTCATATTCATATGCATCATGCTCATGCAGATTTGCAATGCGGTAGCTGTCGCAAAGCTGATGAATGCCACTCTCATTATTCCCCTCTTTCATTTTAACAGTGTATGGAAAGATCCAAGGTAGTGCTTTTTCCCTGGAGATAGCATGCCTTTTGTTGTGAGATGTCCTTAGAAGTTGCATCAAGACTTCTGCACCTGTTTTGATGAAAAGCCAAGCCAGACTTAAAGTAAAAAGTTGTGCATGAACACTCTCTAGGGCTGTGTTCTTGCACAGCTGCTTGCTTGGTTGTAATTGCTAAATCATGGTTGGTTCATCTTGGGTTTTCCAATAGTCAAGGGACATGTGTTTTGACTGCAAGCATTTCAGAGCAGTCCTTAACCAGTAGAATGATTTTGTGCAGTGTTTTTGGGGATATATTTGATGAAGAGCATTTCATCAATTCATTGGCACAACAAGTCAGGATATTGAAGGAGCTACCCAAAGAAGTAATGTCAAGATTTGAGAACATCAGCATGATTCAAAGAGTGAAAGTGAAGGCATGGTCATTGCCTCGATTCTACCTGGAGACAGCACTTCCATTACTCAAGCAGCATGGGTGTGTTACTGCTGTTTCTCTTGATCTGCTCATTAGTATTTTCCCATGTACTGTTCTCAAAATGTGACTGCACTTGTCATGACTTGTGCATTAAGTAGAAAAACCAGGGTTCACCATATTTTCTTAATAGTGTGGTGGACGTGCACATTACAAATAATGATGATGTGGGCTTTGTTATGATGATGCATTTTGCAGAGTTGTTAGATTTACCCCATTTGCAAACCGGCTGGCATATGATGGAATACCAGGAGGGATCCAAAAATTACGTTGTTTTGCAAACTTTGAGGCCCTTCGATTTGCACCACCCATTGCCACAATTGCGCAGTTGCTGGTGAAACGCATGGCAGCTAAAAGTGCAAGCACCAATGGCAATTATGTTGCCATCCATCTGCGTTATGAACAGGCAAGTTTAGCTGTACCTCATTTTGGTAGACTAATAGTGCGATGACTCCCAATTTTAGATCAATGAAACTCATTTGCCTTTTGGGTTTTACTTTATTTCATTTGTGAAGGAGTAATGCCAACTTTTATGCACCTTGATAATGTAATTCTCAAGAGTCAAGAGATTTAATGTGACAGGATATGGTGGCATTTTCACGGTGCGTGTATGAGGGAGACCAAGAGGAGAAGGTGAGACTGGATAATGCACGGGAGCGGGGATGGCGGGGCAAGTTCAACAGAACTGGTCGTGTGCAGGCAACACCAGAAGAAATTAGGAGGGATGGGAAATGCCCATTGACACCTGTAGAGGTGTGCTTTCTCCCATCTTGCAAGTCGTACAATGCTTTATGTACTTCATTTTCAGTTTTGTTGGCTATCCAGCCTCGATTGTAGTAGTGTGGGGAGTGAATTGGGCTCAAATTGTGTTAGCAGGTGGGCATGATGCTTCGAGGCATGGGTTTCAGCAACACAACCCAAATTTTTCTAGCAGCTGGGAAGATCTATAATGAGGAGGAGAGCATGAAGCCCCTCCGCAGAATGTTTCCTTATCTTGAGACCAAACAAACACTTCTCTCCCCAGAGGAGTATGCTCCATTTGAGGTATTGAGCTGTAAATATGTACATATGAAGCTTTATAGCCAGATGCTCAAAACCTGAAGAGTTTTCACTTCAACATGTTATACAATTTATGACACTAGTCCTCAAAGTCAATGGAAGTTTATAAGTAGTGATTAAGGAGGAGTCATGATGGGATTATTGTGGTTATGCGACAGGGGTATTCATCACGCCTGGCTGCAATCGATTATACTGTGTGTTTGCACAGTGAGGTGTTTGTGACAACACAAGGGGGCAACTTTCCACAAATCATGATGGGGCACCGCCGCTTTTTAAACAAGGGCCACTCTAAGACAATCAACCCCGATAAGCGCAGTCTTGTTAAGTTAATGGATAATCCCAAAATTAAGTAAGTTCAATCCAAACCCTAACTCTGTAATTGTGGACAAGTTGAGCAAAGGTCCAAACCAAGAGGCTGTTCTCTTTACCTATTTGGGCATTGAAAGAGACCTTCCTTCAACATTTGATTTGTGGATATTCAATTAGATGTCCACAAATATGGCCACTAGGGAGTTTACTAGGGCTTTAAATTGATTGATGACATCTTAATCTTCTCTTATGTTGGTTTTATGTGCACAGATGGGAGAAATTTGCTGGCCACTTGGAGGAGATGCTCCGACACATTGATTCAAAGGGCCTTGCATTTCGCAAGTCATTACCCGTGTTGCCAACACAACTTTTTCAAAACCCTAAAGCTTCACTTTACACCTGCCCAGTGCCAGAGTGTATGTGTCCAGAAAATCCAAATTCCATCGAGACAGAATTGCAGGATTCTGAGTGAAGCTTCATCTCCTGATGTCAAAAAATATTTGTTTCATGGGTGAGGGGTTTTGGTGCTTTTGTGAACCTAGTATTAATGGGGGTTTCTTCTTGGTGACCCCCCTTCCCCCCCATCTTCAATGCCTTTTCACTGTAATTTATTCTGCTGCTTATCCATTATTCTCTGTAATTAATACACAGGCTCTGGATGTCACTAAGAGTCCTTCTGTGAATAATGGCACCATTCTGTTGTCATGCGGCATTGCAATGTTTGTCTTCTATTAATTCCAGGACTCTTGTCTCTATATAGACAATTGTTGTCCTTCCAGTGTTGTGCAGATGTTCACACAGATGTTCCTGCAAAGTCTGTGATGAAATGGCTTCTCACAGACGTGATTTTCTGTGATCACTCCATCAAGAGTGTGTCAAACTAGTTGCGTACGTCATGCTCTTACTATACTCTTGACCTGTTAATGATCTCGCTGAAGTGACCAGGAGAGAGGCCAAAAGATAAAGTTGGATTTTTTCAATTGCTAACAGGAGTTGAGTGAGGACAAAGGTTGGCAGCTGCTACTGTAATTATTCAGGAACTTTGATGGAGGAATTGCAGCAGGAATTTGCATGATAATCCTCACAAAATATATATGGAGTCCACAGCACAAATACCATCCATTGAAGAAGAAATAAGTAAGAAAGATGGCAACCTGAGAGCTGGAATTTGGAAATTTGTTTTGAAAATGAAGAAAAATAGACATTTAATTTGGTAATCAAGTGCAATTGAGTCATCAGTCGTGTTTTACCTTATTTGGTTAAAAGGTGAACATTTTGTTTTCATGATGATAGAAATGCATTTGCTTTTCATGAAGGTAATAATAACCATATAATGTGAAAAGTCTCTTGCTTGCTTACATCTGCACCTGGTACCCACTTGCAAGTGGCATCATGTTTCATCTGTAAAGTACTGGTGAAAGGAAGATAAGATGGTTTGCAAGGAGGTGTGGAGAAGAAAGATACAAAGTGTTGAATGTGTGTACATTTTTTCCCAAGCTCAATATTAAAATAGAGAAGCAAAAGTTATGCCTCATTTCTTGTAGTTGAACTTTCCAAACAAAATCCAAGTGAAAAAGCTGAAGCACAAGTGTAACTAATAGCTTGTGATGCCCAATTGTAAAGTTTCCACTACAAAACTAATAAACAACAATATACATAATGATATCAAAGGTCTGGTTTGAGCTAGTGTTATGTGGGTATTGCATTTGGTCCTGGTATGCTCAATATGATGGGTGGAGGAGACCAGCCTACTCCTGGAATGTAACGAAACACAAGAAAATGATATAAATAAAAGGTGTTGGCAAGCTTAATTTCAGTTTCGGTATGAGCATGAAATGGTATAATGTTTTTGAAAATTGATGTTAGTGGGTGTATGAACACTGGTCTGGTATGGCACTTTTGAAGAATCCAAACAAAGTTTGGGTACAATAACTTTGAAATACGTGTCAAATATATGTCTATATATCGAAGAAAATTGTGTTCATCAATTTGTGGACTAAAAAAACCTAATTCCTGAAGCCCTAAATAATTATTTAATAGGGAAAGCCAGATGTTTTGTGCCTTTCTCTATGAAGGTGTAACATGTCCACTTCCGTCTCCAAGTTCTCTTACCTTAAAAGAATAAATTGGTCAAAATAGTATGGGAAAAAATAGTGCCCACTTTGGATGGATAGGGAAAGAATTGGGGGAGATGTAGAATGAAGGAGAGAAAAAAGATAGGGAGCAAAAGAGAATGTGGGAGAAAGGAGAAGGAAATTAAGGGAAAGGGAGAAGAAATAAATATTGCAAAAGGGTAAAATTTGACACATTTTGTAAAAGAAGATATGAAATTGACATCAACAATAAGCATATACCATATGCATGAACAATTGTTCATAGGTGAATATTGATCACATGGTTTAACATATGGATGAAATTGAGAACACAAATTAATTGTATGATATGAATGAATATATGTCCTTGAAATCTATCACATGAATGAAAATGAATCCCATGAATGAAAATCGCAATATTGGTGAAGTTGATAACATGAATGATGAAAAGCATCACTTGAATGAAATTCAATGACATCGATAGAATTGACCAAATGATCAGATTTTACAACAGGGATGAAACTAAATTCATAAATGAAAATGACCATCATCTATAGGTGGATGTATATGTCCATGTGGAGGCCTACATATTTACCTCTTGCTCCCCTTACAAACCTCCATGTCTTTCCCAGGAAGGAACTTTTCCCCCCTTAATAAACCTACCTCCTGATTGCAAACTTGAACCTTCATTAAAATTACTTTCAAACCTGTTCTAGTACTCCTTGCAGTTTGCAATCATTAATGGTAGAATGGTCCAAAAGCAAGCATATGTGAAAAAACTTGACAATTGTTGTTCAACTATACTCATGAAACTATCCCTAAGAAAAAATAAATTCTAATTGCCCAAATGAATTGAGGATTGCTTTTTTTTGGATGAGTAGCCCAAACTTGATGTTGATTTGACCCTTTCTTCTTCAACAAACTTGCCACCATGGCAACAGAAAAATTGTCACCAATCACAACATCCATGAAAACTACGTGCATTCCAATTATCTACCTATGACTGAAATTTCGCACTTCTTTGCCAAATATTTATTTATTTTCAAAAATTAGGTTTGGCAGTTTCAAATTTAATCTTCCAGAATTTCAACAGTAAAGGATTAGGTGTGCAAAGTACACCTTGTATCATGTATTTGTAATAATAACCCAACGGAGTTTGATTTTGAACAATTTTGACAAATATCAATAATGTTTTTCTTTTCTTTTTTCCAGCAAAACCTTTTTGTGAATTATTTTGTCCCAAACATTAGAGACTATAGGTACAGTAGGCAAAAAAAAATTTAATAAGTATTTGATTTCATGCCAATAATGGGATAAGCAATTAGATATCGTAAACTTTCATATTGAGCAAAGTAATTAGTTCATATATACTTTGATATTCATGTCATAGTAAAGGCAAACCAAAATGATCTTTTTTGAGTAAACTTTTAAGGTGAGGTTATATATTGACCATTTATTACTTACATGCATTATTCAGGTTAAACTTCAATTTCATTTTTCCATTTCCAAATGGCATTCCTACCTTCATGGAGAATGACAAAGGTTCCACATAATTGTTTGCAAAAATCAAATTCATTAAAGTTGTATTTGAAAGATTAGAAATTACCTCAAATAGGTGATGGGATGAAAAAGTTCAACCTACAAACTGTAAGTAAGCTACGTGAATATGAAACCTCTTGGTTCTATGGTTTAGAAGTGGTAGGTATCAGAACACTTGTTTATGTAAAGATCAAAGTTTCGGATGAACTTAAATATATTTGTTCCAACAAATTGTTCAGAGTGAAGGATTGACAGACAATTGCTTATGAAAGGTGGCATTCAACAGTGTTCATTCCAGCCATTTTAACTTCTATAATTGTGTTACCGAAAGCCAAAAAACTTGTGACTGTTATCCCCACATTGGTGATTGGAATATTCATGCTCTGTTGAGTGTTGTTGATGTGCATGTTTTATTGTTATGATTTTTTCTGGTGCTAGAGTCCAATATCAAAGTCTCGGGGTTCTACGTAATACTTCATTGAGGTTGTGGCAAGAGCCCAAGATCCAATAATGGCAGTTCCAGCTAGCACTCTCCTCCTGATCATCTGCTATTGGCATGCCAGAAATTCAGGATTCAATCAGGCCAGTTGTATAGTGAGGCATAGATGCCACCATCGCATAATGACCTCAGCTGTAGGCCCTCCTGCTGTATGGAGGGTATTTCAAAAAGTGAAACACGCTCTGTACAGCAGGAGGGCTCTGCCCTTGTTACAAACAACCCCCTTGTTAAATGCCCCCGCAGCCTCATTCATTCATGCTGAGAAACACCCTCAGATCAGGGCTCCACTCTCCGGTCCAGGGCATAAATCCCCAGCTCCTAGGGCGTTTCACTACACGAACCCAGTTGCAGGAAAAATGACTACACAGCAATTGCCTCAATCAACTAAGACTTGAAGACCACACAAATTTGCATACAGCAACCGAAATCCAAACAGACGTTCAGAAATCCTGCTACTCCACACACTGCTGAAAAGCCCAGAATCATGCAGAATCCAGCAATCACCACTTTGGCAAACTCGGGTGCTAAAGTTACAACAAAACATCAAATGATGAGCACGTGATCACACTAGAGTCTCACAGTTCAGAAGCTCAGCAAATTCTCACTGTGGGATTCCTACAATCACACTGGCCCACAGTTCTGCAACATGATTGCAACTTAATGACCATTACAAAACATCTGGTTGGTCCTCTCTACAGTGCCACAAATAGAGCACACTGAAAGTACTATCCTATCCTTTCTAATAGCATTAAGAGTTGGTACTCAGGGGTTAATGATTATATACACTGGCTATGACACTGAGACAACAAGCTCGTACCCTGCTCTTGGGCCTGAGTCTGACATGTTTAGGGAATCATCATGCTGATCAGAGAAATTGTACTTTTGCCCAATGGCACACAACAGTTGGTAGACTTCATACATGGAAGGTCGCTCCCTGGCAGCTGAGTTAACACATAACAATCCTACCTTCAATACCTGCTTCATCTCATCATCTGCACCTTTGCCGACCAATGTCCTCTCTATAGCATCTGTTATGCGGCCACTGGCAGAAAGCATCCCAACCCAGTCCACCAAAAGGCCCTTGAAGCCAGTGTCCATCAACACATCAACAGGTTTTTGACCTGTAATCAACTCAAGCAAAACCACCCCAAAACTGTACACATCACCCCTTGTTGTGGCCATAAGTGTGCGCACATACTCTGGTGCCACATAACCCACATCCCCAAAGTTGCCATTGACAAAGGTGCTGATATGTGTGTCAGGTACAGTGTTCATAAGCCGTGCGAGCCCAAACTCTGTGATCTTTGGCTCAAACTCCTCGTCCAGTTGTATACTGCTTGCACTAATGTTGCGGTGAATGATGCGTGGATTGCAGGTGTGGTGCAACCATGCAAGGCCCCTTGCTGCACCAATGGCAATCTTCAGACGAGTTGGCCAATCCAAAGTCACCTTCTCAAATGTCTCATGTAATTGGTACTTTAGGCTCTCATTAGGCATATGTTTATACACCAGAAGACGCTCACTACCTGCCACACAGTAGCCCAGCAATGGAACCAAGTTTTGGTGCTTCAGCTGTCCAAGTGTGTCCATCTCTGTCCTGAATTGTCGCTCACTGTGAGCAGATGAACCATGCAACCGCTTGATTGCCAGAACCAAACCATCACGAAATTCGGCTCTGTACATTGTGCCACTAGGGCTGGAGCCTATGCAAGCATCCTTGCTAAAATCATTTGTGGCCTCCATGAGATCTGCCAGCCTAATCCTCATCAAGGGCTGCTCAAACATTGCAACCCCAATCAACTTGGGTCCTCTAATGCGCTTGGCCCACTTGCTTTCATCCCGCAACATAGCTGCCTCTGCTTTGTTGGTTCTGTGTATGAGAAGCCAGAAGACCAGGGCTCCAATTGCCAGTACTGCAGATGCACTTCCTATTGAACTTCCGACAATAATACCTGCACTTGTCACTCTCTTTGCTGGTCGATTATCACATATCTTGCGCAGAGGTGGCCCACATAAGCTTGGATTGTCCTCGAAGCTGCTAGCATCAAAGCCTGGCAATTTCTCATTTTCTCGGTCCACAAAGGTACTTGGGATTGATCCTTCCAGAAGGTTACTTGACACATTGAACTTCTGAAGACGATCCAAAATCCCAATTTGTGCAGGTATTGTGCCTGACAGCTGATTGTTGTTCAGCATGATGTTATTCAAGAAAAAGCATCGTGCAAGATTGGGAGGGATGTTACCAGTGATATTGTTTCTCGAGACATCCAAGTCGACCAGATTAGGAACAACATCTGAGCACAGGCTCTGGGGAATAGGGCCTGTAAATCTGTTGTCCGATAAGTCCAGGCGTGTCAAGGCTTTACAGCTGCTTAAACCATCAGGGAAAGATCCTGTGAGTTGTGAACCTGCAAGCTGGATGAAGTACACAGGGGGTGCATTGTTGCCATAGCATGTCACTCCATGCCAGTCACAAATTGAAGCACTCGTGTTTTCATTCCAGCCTGCTAGAAGCCCTAAAGGATCCCCAACCGACTCCTTGAACTTCTGCAAACAAACCAGATCATCTGTGTCTGATACCACCATGGCCACTGTTTGCATCCACGCTAATCCCAGAAATAACCTCATGACCAAGCTGTAGTCAGTCACCATCAAAGCAGATCTTGCCATGGTGTCTTCAGTCTGGAAGCTTTTTTTCTGGCTGCAGTCTGCTCAATAGATGATGTATGTAGTTAGTTCACCGAAGCTGTGTGCAGCAGCAGGGCGCAAACTATGCTGAATGACGACCCGTGCTACAATTACTTGTGTATCCAAGCAGCAGCTATTGATTCAAACCCTAGTTCTGGCTCACAGTTCCGAGCATCTGAATTTTGCAACAAAAAATGTCTTCCAGCACCTGCAGCTGTGGAAGAAGACCACCCAACTTCAAAAATCTGCATTACAGTAAGTCAAGCTAGCAAGGTTCAACAGGAAAGAAACCCGGGAGCTGGAAACAACAGAAAAAGGTCGACAGGGATCACGAGCTCTACGACAGGCTCACACCAGCCTTCAGTAGCTCATACTACACGAGCTCGAGACTGTCCAAAGCCCTAGCTGTGTACACATACCTTATGCCACTGTGCTGTAAGTAGAGATCAGGTGGAAATCCCGCGGAGTCCTCCTACTAGCTGCTGCTGCTGCTGCCCCCGACCCAATGCCCCAAATGGGTAGAGCTCTAATGCAATGTAGCAGCTGATACACAGAAGGAAACACTAATCATCGACATCCGAAGCTGCAAGAACAAGAGTAGTCCCTCATTCCAACTTGCTCTTCAAGACACGGAGCAGCTAGCTAGCTAGCTAGCGACCGAAGTACAACAAGAGTTTGCTTGCAGAGGGAGAAGCAAGCAAACTTGCAAAAGATGAAGATCAATGGCGTAGCTGCTGTACTAGCGCAGCAGACTGGGAGAGTACTGACTGTGCTGCGACGACGACGACAGAAACAACAACGACAACAACAAACAAGCCGTGTTCACGCCTCTTCCATCGGGATGCGGGATTGAAACAAGACAGACAACAGGACTCTCGTCAGGAGTCAGGACAGGAGGAAAAAAAAAAAGGTGGCAGGAAACACACCCACAGTCTCCAAGTCCCAGGTTCCTCAGACGCTCTCAGACATGACCCCACATGTCAGAACAGCACACAGGGACTAATTTCTTTCCCAATATCCCTTGACCCAACAAAAAAACAAACACACTGCGCGCGCGCGCACAGACACTCACTCTGTCTCTCTCTCCCTGGTGACTAGAGAGAGAGAGAGAGAGAAAGAGAGTGAGAGTCCCGAGTCAGGATTGACTGGAAAATTGAAATGCTTGAAAATGAAGTTGGGTGGACCTGATTTTCATCATTTGTTTGTCAGCTTCTGTGCTCCATTTTTCATTCCACTTGTGTAATAAATAGGGTAGTAATATATATAGGTACTATTCAATGGGTACTACCCTGGTCTTCAAAAAAATCTACTATCTCTGTTCCATTTTGCATTCCACTTTGTGTACTAAATAAATACTAATAAATAGCTACTACTACCCGGCTACTTTTCCAAAAATCTATTACCTTTGCTCCTTCTCCATTGCACCAGGTGCTGCTGCATGTTCACCCAAGGCATCTATTATTTAGAAAATAAAGAAATAGAACCCACTTCTATAATCGTACCATGGTAGACCCAATTTTTATTTTTATTTTTTGCATTGCTTCTAAACATTATAGATATCCCATCATCCCCTTGCCCAAATTAGGGGCTCAGAATTCAAATTTAACATGTCCTCTTTAAATTATTAGCTCTAAATGGCCTTACTCAAGAAAGTTAAGGTACCAGTGTAGCTGCTGGTTTTCACCCTGGGGGGCGGCCGTGGAAGGGAAGTTTCCACATTTTCCTCTCAAACAGGCCATGTTTTATCATTCACCATTTACACCTTTTTCGCCCAAACAAACTTTGTATGTACACATGTACAGACTATAGTACCTATTTTTGTGTCACCTGTTAGTTTACTGCCTTGCATTAGAAGGGGTACTGTGGTACCTAGCCTGGTTTGGCACCAATTAATTATTTTTGGGTGGTTTCCAAAAATTTCTGATAAATAATACCTGCTTCTTCACGTGCCAAAAACCTGAAAGAAACTCTTGACTAAGCACACTAGGCTCCTTAGTTAGTGTAAGACCAAATTGTTTATTTAAAAAATTACTACTGAATTTAAATGACCCAAAAAAAAATTTAAAATTATTAGGCACCTTGCTGCTGAACCAGGCTAAGAAGTACTACTGTAGTTTTCTTTAGAAGCAAAGGCTCATCAATAATAGAAATAATAACAATTTTCTGGGCGTCTGTTCCTAATGCCTATTCCTATTCTGCCTCTGCAATAGTACATGTGTACTACACAAATGTTTCCCCACCCCTTTTGATCTTCCCACAACTGTGGTGTTGTTGCAAGCTTTACTTCTAATAAAGAACTTGTTTAGCCTACATGAACTGAATCCAAAATCTAGCAGTTTGCAAGAATGTGTTTTTTTTTATAATTATGAATTTAATGCCTTGGGTTTCTGTAAGAGAGAGTAGTAGATATGCAAAAAAATTTAACCCACCTTATTGGGTACTGCTAGACACTGAGATGCCATTATTGTAAGTGGGGTGTCAGCACATGATATAAAATAAAAGGTTTTTTGAAGTCAAAAGTCCTAAAGTGGTCAATACTACTCTGAGTTCCATGAAGTGGCTTTTTAGTATTAAATAAAGTTCTATGCCCAACTTGATTGAGCATGTGAAAACAAACATGGGTTCCAGGCTCCAGCGCAAGACCATCTGCAATTGAATTCTAAAAATATTTTTGTTTAGGTGAAAACCAGAGAGCTGAGCTGAATCGTTAAGGAAACGACTTCCTACCATGGTTTCTTGTAAGGATTTTGTGATGTAGCCAAAATGGCAATCATCTACAAATAGTTTAGCCAAATTTGGTTACAATACCAGAAAAAAACAAGATCCTTCTATATTTTTGGCTAGGGTAGAACCACCCATCACCACCCACACCCATGGATGATCAAACACCCAGATAGTTCAGAAGATGGCATGTTATTAAACATCAAACCAACTGGTAAGCATTCAATGATACCCTATAACTGACTGAATGAATGATTTAAAAACTTGTGGTTGGGATTTGTAAACCTTTCAGTCAGAGATGGGATTTTTTGTGTTCATGAGTGGGCTTCAAAACTCCCCCCCTATGTCAAAATGTTTCTTCCTTTCATTTGTCTCTTTGTGTTTGGCAAGGGTAATCACTCCTCATAGTCAATATTTTTTTATTGTCGGTAATTTTCATCATTTACTTTTCACTTTTTAAAAGGTAAATTGTGTATGTGCATATGTGTTCATTGTTGTAAATGGAGTTGTTTGAAATAAAGTTTACATTGTTCGGTAATATGAAGGATATTGTCTATGTATAAAGTTTGGCACTATGTTTAGTTATATGATGCACTTAAGTTGCAATGAAAGAACATGTCTTCATAAGAGGTTGGACTATTTCTTTCAACCCCTTTACATTGAGAAATTTTATCTTGCTTGTTCAAACCCAAATGGAGGTCCTTAAATAATTGTAGGGGTGGTTTTTTAAATGTTGGCTCACCAACCTATCTTCCCTACCTACTAGGACTTATCATAGAACTTTGGTGATTTGGAACAAAAAAAATCTTTCAAAATGTTGCTAATTTGAGACTTTTTTTCATGAATTTTCCTTCTTGTAGGCTAAATTCATATTTTAATGTCAAAATTTGGTGAAAATTCATCAATTAAAAAAATATTGCTTCCAACATCATATGTAAAGTGATTTCTTCTCCTCAAATTTATCACCTTCCCTAGTGTTTTTTTTCTACTCCAAAACCCAAGTTTTATTGGATGGCTACAAAATATCTAATGGGGAGGCAATGATGGTGAGTTGGAAATGCCAATGTAAATGACATTGGCTAAGATGCATTTCAGTTAGGCAAATTGTAGCTATTTATGCACTTAAATAGTTGAATGTGGGTAATGATGTTTGAAAACAAATGATAATGTGCGTTGGTGAAACAATGTTTTAAATGGTAATTTATTTGATGATCAAGTAAATGCAAAGGTATGTGGAACTTTCAATGATTTGGTGAGCTTGGAAATAAAACCTTGGTAAGGAAAAGCAAAACTACAACAAACATCATGAACATAACTTCAATTCCACACAATGACAAAATAATATACCATAGAAGACCAAGAATATTGATGGACTTGAGGAAGGAAGATTAAGCCCTAATCTTTTTGATCCTGCCCATTGTAGCACAATTTAGTCCTTCACAAACCACACACATTAAAATCATACTTGCCTACCCACATAGTATGTACTACTAATACAAGCTACATAAATGCAAAACACCAACCCAAAATTTAATAATAGTTTTAAAATAGAACAACAATCATGCAATGTAAAAAATTTCCAAAAAAAACAATTCTAACAAGGCAAAAAAGAAAGTGGGGTGGAAATGAAACCTCCTTTACTTTATATTTTTTTATGAACCTTGGCAAAAATTGGCATACATCATGTGTGAAGTTGAATTGCTTCAACTACCAACAATTATAACATCCTTGTGCCATTGCAAATTGTTGACATAATAGAAACATTAAAAAACTTGCACCATAAATTACTAGCTGAAATTGTAAACATTCTAACAATGCGCTGCATATTTTTCTTATTCTTTGCCCAATCCTTGATGGCATCCCCAAAAGGAAAAGTATCCAAACCATCACCAAATCCAAATGTGTAGTTACTTGGTTTCACAACTTGGATTTCATGAATGACAAGGTGAAGAAACATCATTCATCCTCTACATCCCTTAAAATCATAACTACAAAAAGTTTTGCCAATGCAAAATACTCAAAAAATCAGTGTTGCAAGAGGTTGTTGGATGCTAGTTTAGACCACAATCAAGTGATAGTGTTGCACATTAATGGGGTTCTAAAGTAGCATCATGATTGCTTTGCATAGTAATCTTGAAAAAATAAACTAATAGATCAAATTTCCTTTCATTAAGAAGGGCATGGATCTTCACACAATCAATCTTTGGGCCAATGATTTTTTCAAAATAGAATGAGCCTTTAATAAGGCCAAGTGCCTTCAAAACATATCATCAACCAACATTGAAAATAGATGATACTAGTTGCATTCATTAATTCTAGACTTGGAAACCATCATTCAAATTCAAAGATCAAAGGAATGATAACATGTGAACATTGAACTTTGACTACTTCAACATCACAAACTTCCCATCAAATGATTTGATAATGGAAATTGTTCAAAAATCATTATTTCATGAGTTCATATTTTTTACATGTAGATATCATGGATCTAAAACATGTATGATGCACATACCATTGAAAATATATCATCATACTTATATGTGCATCCAACATGTTTTAAACACACAACATCCAAGTGGAAAAAACACAAATCTATGAAATAACAATTTTCGTGTGAATGTTGAACAATGGGATGAAGTTGGTACGTTTGTGATGAAAAGTTATTGTCTAATCATCTCATGTGGCTTAGGTGAACACTAGTAAGAGGGCACTTTTTTATGCAATTGATATTGTTTGCTCGTGAAGTAAAAATCACAAATTATATGTTTATTGCAAGATCAATCCACCATCATTTGTACACATGTGCAAACTCAAAAAGGCCTTGAAATTCTCTTAATTGAATTTCTTATTTGGATCAAAATACATGTTGTATAACTCAATATAATACATTATGATAGATGTGACAAAATGACATACAAAACTATTTCATCCCTACACAGTTTATGATATGTTTGACCTCTAATAATGGCATGACACTAGGAGAAAAAAGGTTTTTTTTTTCCAACCAATTTTTGACTACATGTGATCCATAACTACATTTCAACTACATATTTATATTCATTTCAAGAAATTCCACGTGGATGGCTTGGCACCTTGAATAAATCAAACTACTGATTAATTTGGTAAGTTTACAACATTGACCATCAATGGCGGTTGACTTTTGAAAATACAATTGAATTGTAGTCGAAAAGTTCATTTTGAGATGATGGACCAAGTTATGTCATGTCAACCGCTTGATTAATTCAATGGAAATTGAGATTTTGTTACAATTATGTTGTGATTAGTTTTTTAATTTTATTGAAAATTCATGACACCTTTATCAAAATCTATAACTTTCATGACATTACCTTGTCACTAAACATCCTAAGTGGGCTTCAAATTGTGCAAAATGGTGTCTAGGAATAAGACAACATGTACACATCTTAGTTTAAGGTCATTGTGAATGCTATCACAATGATTAAAAAATGTCCAACACAAAATTCACATGCCCTTACTTTGCAAAATATATGTAAGTAGGGTGTAAATTATAATGTTAGGTAGGAAAGTAATTAATAGGTTACTAGGTAGGTTAAATACCTACTTATTATGTAAGTAAGGTACAAGTAAGGTAATAATATATAACCTTCCTACCTATTGTTACTTACACCCTATTTATATATTACCAACTACCTACTTACCTAGGTAACTCACAACCTACCTACCTATACCTACTTAAGTAAGTCAAAACCTACCTATACTTAACTTACTATCTACCTACCTACCTACCCAAGTTAAGTTAGGTAGGCTAAGGTAAAAAACTAAGTTAGGCAAGCTACATTAGTTTAACAAAGGTTTAGCTATGTTGAAGAAACTTGTATATTGTCTTGGAGGTGGTTTTAAAGATGGATGATTGGATGAATTTGGATGAATGGGTGATGTGACATGTAATATGGATGCATGGATGATATGACATATAATAGTGGCACCAATGTGTTGGCAAGAAATTTGAAATTTGAATTTGTTCAAGTCGAAAACTAGTTAAAAACATGTCAACTTGCATAGTTGAAAATTAATCAACATCTTGACTATAACCACACAATGCAACTCCACCTTATATTATACTCTCATTCAAACTTTGAACTTTCCCTTTGCTTTAGTTTCATTTTTTTTAATTAATTTTTTTTTAAGGCCATTTTATTTATCATTTTAACCCACATGTAGTTTATTGATTTGTGGATTTTTTAAAAAAAAGTGCACCTTGCTATTTGCTTGTGGGAAACTTCAAGTATTTCACTTTGGGGGTTCAAACTTTCATTATCAATTTGTTTTTAAGTGGTTTTCTTTGCTTCATTACTTCCAACTAGTTTTTTCTTTTCTCCAAGTGTTGCGCTTTTTGAATTCTTTAGTTATTAAGCATATTAAAGTCAAGTGCATTCATGGTTAGATCACCGCAACAAGAACCATGACACCCATGAATGTTCTAAGATGTTAAATAATGAAAGGGGGATTTGTATGTTTAGGCTTTCAACCAATAAATGTTATAATGAATAATTCAAATCAATTGAACAAATTTTGAATGTCATGTTCAAATATAAACCAAAAAGGAATGCAAGACTATTTAGACATTCCAAAATGACATACTTTCATTTGGACTACCAAAAATCTATTAAAAAATCAAATAATGTCTTTTTTTTGTAACACCCACATCTCTTATAATTTTTTCCAAACCTTTGGAATGTAGATTTGTAATTAATAATAACAATTTGTTTGTCTTTATTAACAAATTCATTTTATGAAAAAATTCAAGATTTTAACATTAATTCCACAAAATTTGGTGATTATCATACTAAAAATTTATGCCATGACATAAAACATATTTTATTCTATTTCACTACAGGAAACTTGAAGAAAAAAAATTACCACTTGCAACTATTTTCTAGTTGTAAAAGACATTTGCTACTAAAAATTGCCTAGTTGCACCAACAAGTTGCATTAGACATTATTTGCAAATGTGGATGAAATCAATGGTCAACAAATATTTCACCATCCGTGTACTATTCTATGCCATCTATATATTACAATAAAATCAACAAATAATGACATGATGCATAATGACATGTGGCAATTGAAAAATATTTTTAAAATAATTGTTTAAAAAATAAATAATGGATCATCTAGTTTAAATGTTTTTAGGTTGTGACACATGGCACAATACCAATATGCCATGTGGCATTTTTGCATTTTGGTCAAAACGAATAAAAATAAATATTTAGGGAAGTATGTAGGAAAAGGTAAGTAGGTAGTTAGGTAGGTTAGGGAGGTAGGAAAGTATTTAAACTTTTTAAAGGGTTAAACTCCTTTGGCTCATCCCAATTGACATGTTTTTTTTATGTGCAAGTATTAGACAAAACCTCCTCCTTATATAGTTTTCATTATGGAAGTGGAAGACAAAACATATGGGATAAAAATTAAAGTCGCAACTTAATTGTAAACTAGGTTGCAATTAAAAAGATTATTTCATATCTTTTGTCCTCCTTTTTAATTTTGTAAACGATATAACTAAAAAAATAAGTAGCGAACTAAATATTTAAATAATTAAATTAATAGTTAATTTAGTTATACATTATTAATTCATAATTCATAAATAGAGAAATAAACAACTATAATATTAGCCAACTAATAGCAAATATCTAAGTAATAACTAACTAACTTACTAATTATAAGTAATTAAATAATACCTCATAATTTAACAATAGCTTATAATAATTATTATCTATGTAACAAATAATTTTTAAAACCATTAATTATAAGTTTTTGTTTTTTCATAAATAAATGACTAAAATTTTAATTAATTAATAATGAAATAACTGACTTATTAGTTATTTATTTTCATTAATATTTTTAAATAATTGTACAAGTAAATATAATATTAATTAATCGTTAATTAATATCTAAATAATAACCAACAACATATTAGTTATACATTATTAACTAATAGTTCAGAAATTTAAAAATGATTGATTAGAATATAATTAAATAACCAACTTATTAGTTATAAGATTTCATTAATGATTATTAAATAGTAAAATAAATAACTGAAATATTAAGTAATTGATATTTAAATAATAAATGATTGAATAAATGATTGTAATTTATTATTTAATTATGATATTATTATAGTGTTATCTAATTAATAATCATTAACTAACCAATAATTAACTAACTAATATATTGCATGATTATGAAATATTAATCATAAATACTAAGTATGAACTATTAATTATCAATTAATTAAATATATGTAACTAATTAATCATCGGTTAATTAATAAGTGGGTAGTAATTTACGTTAGGTAGGTAAATAACAAGTACATCGTTAAGTTAGATAGGTAGGTAAACATATAAATAGATACGTTTGTAGGCTAAGTTAGGTAGGTAAACAAGCATATATAGGCATATAGGTAGTTATTTTGCTTAAATACAAACTAAATACAATTTTATAAATACACAAATGGAAACATACCCCCATTATACCCCTAATATAACTTAGCAAAAATACACATACCTTTCAAAGCTTCCTAATACACCTATGTATACCACTAGGGGCTATGTTGACACCCTAGAGCTGTAACAAAGTTTGGTTCCATTTGCAACTAATGGGACATATGGACATGATCATGGATGAAAACAATCTTTGAGATGGAGGTGAGATTATTTTTGTTTGTCAACAATTATTTCTTGCATAATTTAAATTAAGCAATTGTGTGACTGTCGCGCCCCCCCCTAGTTCCTTGTGGACCCACTTGAGGGTCTAAGTATGCGGCGATGCGGAAGTGATTAGAACTTGGGGCACGATCCCGACTTCTAGCACTAGAAAGGGGTGAGAGGGGCGTGCTAGAAGCCCCGGGAATGACTAGGAAGAGTGGACAAGCTTGATTCACTCACACGGACCCTCCATGAACCACTCCAAGTGGTTAGTCCAAAGTTGGAGCACCTTTG